>Ga0209850_1000001_pt1 | contig 74347 bp, 83 predicted proteins | sample GWRWT2_2Sept14_FD_187193 | JGI IMG/M metagenome (GOLD analysis project Ga0209850, IMG submission 187193) | Sand microcosm microbial communities from a hyporheic zone in Columbia River, Washington, USA - GW-RW T2_23-Sept-14 (SPAdes) (version 2) ...
TGGGGAAAAAGAAAAAAATTCTCTAACGAAAATTTAGGTGGAATATTCCAACAACTAAATTCTTTCCCTGGCGTTAAAGCATTTCCAATTATGCCTCAAGGTTTAAGAGGTGGCGCTGGTGAAAAACCAGTTCAATTTGTATTAAAAGGAAATACTTACGAAGAACTAATTAAATGGAAGGAAATATTAAAAACAGAAATTGTAAAAAATAAAAATTTAGTAAACGTAGATGATGATTTAGATCTAACAAAGCCTCAGTTAAAAATTAAAATTAATGCAGACAAAGCTGCAGACCTTGGTGTTTCAGTTGATTCTATAGCAAAAACAATTGAAACAATGTTTGGCTCTAAAGAAGTTACAAAATATACAAAAGACGGTAGAGAATATTCTGTAATGCTACAAGCGGATGTTAAGAATAGACGAGAACCTTCTAATCTAAATAAAGTGGTTGTAAGATCTAGTTCTGGAAAATTAGTTCCCCTTACAAGCGTTGCAACTTTTTATGAAGAATCTACTTACACATCTTTAAATAGATATAACCGACAAAGAGCAGTTACTATCTCTGCAAGATTAGTTGGTGGCTATACTATTAGCGAAGCTCTGAATTATTTAGAAGGTATTACCAAAGAAAAATTACCAGCAAACGCTAGAGTTGATTACAAAGGTGAATCTTTAGAATTTAAAAATACAAGTTCCGATATTTATTTTATTTTCATACTTGCATTATTCACAGCTTATTTATCTTTAGCTGCGCAATTTGAAAGTTGGAGACATCCATTAACTATCATGTTGACGGTTCCCCTTGCTATTCTCGGTGGAATTATTGGGCTTTGGGTAATTGGTAGTTCATTAAATATTTACAGCCAAATTGCATTAATTGTACTAATAGGTCTCGCCGCCAAAAATGGTATTTTAATAGTGGAATTTGCAAATCAATTAAGAACTCAAGGTTTGCAATTAAAAGAGGCAATCATTGAATCATGTAGAGTTAGATTAAGACCTATTCTAATGACTTCGGTTGCAACTATTATAGGCGTTGTTCCGTTAATTATAGCAACAGGTCCTGGTGCTGCGAGCAGAGCAACGGTTGGTATCGTTATTTTTATGGGAATGCTTTTTGCAACACTTTTTACTCTTTATGTAATTCCCGTGATGTATTTAATTATTGGAAAAAATACTGGAAGAATGGATGCTGTTGAGATTGAACTTGAAAAACAATTAAAAGAAGCTTCTAGTAAATAAAATACTTATTCGTCGTTAATTGATTTTTGCACTGATTAAGTTGTGCTCTATATTTTTTTGCAACCCTATCCACTTCTCTTGCATAAGGAATAACTTTTGGTGATTTTTTATAATCTTTAAAGTTTCCCCAACCCTCATGATAGGCAATATATTGTTTAAAATAATCATCTTTTGGAATTTTTAATATTTGATTACTTTTGTTAATATACCAGCCTATAAAATCCACTGAATCGTTAAAACTTATTCTAAGAGCAAGCGGCTGATCTGTTTCACGCACAAACTGATCCCAGGTTTTGTTTATTGCTTGAGAATATCCAAATGCACTGGATTTTCTTTTATAAGGAATAACTTTAAACAATTTATCCCACTCAGGCGCTGCTAGCCAATCAAAATCAGATTCTCTTTGAATAATTGCCATCTGCAACTCTACAGGCGCTCCCCATTTTTTTTCTGAATTTTTTACGAACTTGTACCAAAAATAATTATCAGTAAACATTAGACATGTATTTGAAGTATCTCTAGGTGCAGAAATGCAGGAGGTGATTAATAAAAGAGAAAAATATAATAAAAATTTAAATTTATTTCGAATCATTAAACTTAACTTAGTTTAAATAATTTTATTTGGTAGAGCTTTTAATCCAACTTAGAAAATCTTTATTCCCATTCTTTATATCTAAAAAAACAACGCATGGACATTCATAAGAGCTAATTTTTTTTACATGCGTAATAATTTTATTAATATTTTTCTTCACTGTTTTCCCAATAAGAATATTCTCTTTTGCAATATTAACTTTTTTCTTATTCCATTTAAAATAAGATTTAACACTTGGAATAATATTTGCGCATGCAACTAGATCTTTTTTAACAAGGTCATAAGCGATTTTATTTGCTTCAACTTTATTCTTACAAGTCATGTAAAATAATTTATAATCACTCATAAATTTTTAGTATCACAATTTAAAAAATAAAAAATGTATAATTTAATTCTAGTAAGACACGGTCAAAGTCAGTGGAATTTAGAAAATAGATTTACAGGTTGGTACGATTCTGAGCTTACGAAGCAAGGAATAGAAGAGGCGCAACAAGCAGGTTCTTTAATTAAGAATCTTAATATCAATTTTAATTTTGCATTCACTTCTTTTCAACAAAGAGCCATTTTAACTTTAGATGAAATAAATAAAAAACTAGATTTAAGTATCAAAAATATATTTAAAGCTTGGGAATTAAATGAAAGACATTATGGGGCTCTGCAGGGTCTTAATAAAGAAGAAACTGCAAAAAAACATGGTGAACAACAAGTAAAAATTTGGAGAAGAAGTTATGATATCCCTCCTCCGCCTATGGATAAAAGTGATCCTAATCATCCAGCAAATTATCCAATTTATAAAAAAATTAGTAAGGATTTAATTCCTGATACTGAATCTTTAAAAGATACTTTTAAAAGAGTTATTCCTTATTATGAAAAAAATATTTTACCTATTTTAAAAAAAGAAAAAAATGTAATCATTTCAGCACATGGCAATAGCTTAAGATCTCTTTGTAAAAAAATATTTAACATTACTGATGGCTCAATTATTGAATTAGAAATCCCAACTGGAAATCCAATTCATATTACATTGAAAAGCGATATGAGCGTATCAAAGTATTTATATCTTGATCAAAAAAGAGCGAAAAAAATATTAATTAACCAATAAGATCTAATTGTTTTAGCTTCTCGTAAATTGGTAAATCCGTAACGTGGTAAAATATATTTGGAGCAACTTCTCCAACCATTTTTTTATCAGCAATTACTTCATCCCATACTGGTTGGATTGAAAAATTTTCATTTTTTTTATTTTTTAGCAATGCAGGATTAATAATCTGGCATCCTGTAAAAATTAAATTATTAGTATCCCCAGGTTGCCTAAATAAAAAAGGTTCAGATTTTATGGTAAAATCACCTTTTAAAGTTTTATCAAAACTATTCTCTCTCTTAATCATTAAAAGACCCGAGTTGGCATTGTGTTGTGTAAAATTTTTGTACAAATTTTTTAATGGAGATAAATATTCGTCAGACCAAATTGTATCGCTGTTAATAGAGATAAAAGGTTTGTCGGAAAAAAATGATAAGGCATTTCTAATTCCGCCTCCTGTGCCTAGGATTTCTTGCTCTTTAAAAATTTTAATATCATAAATGCTTTTATTCTTTCCAGCGAAAGCTTCTATTTGCTCTCCAAGATGATGAGTGTTAATGGCAAAACTTTTTACTCCAAATTTTTTTAAAAAATTTAAAGTATTCTCAAGTAGACTAACATTGTTAATTTTGAGTAATGGTTTTGGTGTAGTATTTGTAAGGGGAAGAACTCTTTTTCCAAAGCCTGCAGCTAAAACAATTGCTCTTTCAATCATTTACCTTTTAAGCACCACTCAATAATTCCCTTTTGACAGTGCAGTCTATTCTCAGCTTGTTGCCATACCACAGATTGCTTACCATCAATAACACCAGCGCTTACCTCTTCTCCTCTTTGTGCTGGTAAATCATGCATAAAAATTGCATCTTTTTTTGCAATTTTCATTAATTTTTCATTAACTTGAAAGTTCTTAAATGCTTTTCTTTTTTTACTTAAATTTCCTTTATCACCCATAGAAATCCATTTGTCTGTCATAACGCAATCTGCATTATCCACCGCATCTTTTGCATCGTGCAATATTTCAATATCTGCTTTTTTCTTCTTAGCCCAAGCAACAACTTTTTTTGATGGCATAAAATCTTTTGGACAGGCAATTTTTAATTCAAAATCAAATTGAGCGGCAGCTTCCATTAAAGAATTAGTAACGTTATTACCGTCACCAACCCAAGCAATTTTTTTACCCTGTATGGATCCTTTGATTTCTTCAAATGTCATAACATCACTCAAAATCTGACAAGGATGACTGTCATTCGTTAGTCCATTGATAATAGGCACTGTAAGAAGCTCAGAAAATTTTAATAAAGTACTATGCTCAAAAGTTCTAAGCATAATAATATCTGAGAAAACTGAGAAGATTCTTGCTGTATCAGCAATTGTCTCTCCGCCAATACCAACATGCAAATTCTCAGAATTAATAACTATCGTCTGACCGCCTAACTGTCTCATTGCTAAATCAAAGGATAGTCTTGTTCTTGTAGATGGTTTTTCAAAAACCATCAGTAGCATCTTTCCTTCTAAAGGATTGTCTTTATCAATAAGAACTTTGCCTTTATTATTTCTATTCTTTTTTCTTGTCTTAGAATTTTCGACAATCTGTCTTAAATCTTTTTTTTCAATCAAACTTAAATCTAAAAAATGTTTCATAACTAAAATTCAGAACAAGTTTTCGTGATTATTTTAATTGCTTCATCAATATCTTTTTTTTCAACAATAAGCGGAGGTAGTAATCTTATAACGTTATCGCCAGCTTTTACTGCTAGCATCTTATTTTGAAATAAATGATCTAAAAACTTATTATTATCTACTTTTAACTTAATTCCTCTTAAAAGACCAATACCCCTTACTTGTTCAATAACATTACTATATTTTTTTTGTACTTCTTTTAATTTTGTCTCAAAATAACTACCAACTTCCTGAACATTTTCTAAAAATCCTTTTTGTAAAACAATATCTAATACCGCATTACCAACACTCATCGCTAAAGGATTTCCTCCAAATGTACTGCCGTGCGATCCTGGTTTCATTCCAACTGCAACTTTTTTACTTACTAAGCATGCGCCTATTGGAAAACCACCACCAATTCCTTTTGCAATAGGAACAATGTCTGGAACAATGTTAGCCCATTCAAATGCAAAAAATTTTCCACTTCTTCCAATTCCACACTGAACCTCATCTAAAATAAGTAAAATTCCATTTTCATCGCAAAGTTTTCTTAAAGGCTTCAAGCAATAATCTGGAACAACTCTAACTCCGCCCTCTCCTTGAACAGTTTCAAGCATGATTGCAGCGGTATTTTTTGTAATCGCTTTTTTTAAAGCCGCGTGATCTCCAAATGGAACTTGATCAAAACCATCAACTTTAGGGCCAAATCCTAACGTATGCTCTTTATTATTAGCTGCAAATAAAGCGGCTAAAGTTCTTCCATGAAAAGCACCTTCAAAAGTAATAATTCTATTTCTTTCAGGCTGACCTATTTCAAAAAAATATTTTCTTGCAACTTTAATACTTGTTTCAGTTGCCTCTGCTCCTGAATTTACAAATATAACAAAGTCAGCAAAAGTATTATCTGTTAATCTTTTAGCTAATTTTTCCTGTTCAGGAATTGTAAAAGCATTAGATACATGCCACAATTTTTCAGATTGTTTTTTTATAGTCTCAACTAAATGAGGATGACAATGTCCTAAAGAATTTACAGCAATACCAGAGACGAAATCTAAATATTTCTCTCCTGTGGTTGATGTAAGGTAAGTTCCTTTTCCTTCTGAAAAAGAAACTTCTCTTCTTTTATATGTACCTAATACTGAACTCATGAAAATTAGCTTTTAATTCTATATCCTTTTTTAAAAAGGATATAACATATTACCCATAAAGCTAAATTGATAAATGTTAAGTAAAAGAATCCTATAACAATAGATCCATCAGCCTGTCCTAAAAATCCATATCTAAATCCATCAATGGCATAAAAGAACGGATTTGCATGACTAATATAATAAAATGCTGAATGTAGATTTTGTATAGAATAAAAAGTTCCTGATAAAAATGATAAAGGAACAATAACAAAGTTTGTAACTGTTGCCATATTATCAAACTTTTGAGCCCATAATCCTGTAATAAATCCTAAACAAGCAAGCATTGATGAACCCAGTAATGCAAATATAAGAATTATAAAAATATTATGAACCGGTATATGCGCAAACGGAATAATAATTAACACTGAAAAGAATCCAATAACCAAACCTCTTGTGATTGCTCCTAAAAGCATTGCAGCTGTTACTTCCATAGGACTAAGCGGTGGATACAAAATATCGACGATATTTCCCTGAACTTTAGCAATCATTAATGATGAAGAAGTATTAGCAAAAGCATTTTGCAAGATCTGCATGCAAATTAGACCAGGTAATATGAACACTCCATATTCATGTCCTAAAATATTATTTCTATTAAGTCCTAAAGCTATTGTAAAAACAGCTAAAAAAAGCACTAGCGTTACTACAGGTGAAAATACTGTTTGAATCCAAACGTTCAAAAATCTTAAAATTTCTTTTTTATAAAGCGTGTAAAATCCAATCCAGTTAATGGATATGACTTGTGGAATTCTAATTTTATAATCTTTAATTGCGCTCATATTTTTAAGTATTATTAAAATATATAGATAAATGTGGATAAATTTATGTAAATTAAATAAATCACTGATTTATCTACATTTTTTTAGCCTATATATAGTATAATTTACTTTAGCTTAGACTACATATAGTATTTAACCCGTGTTTATGGGATGGACGCCAGAAAAAACTGAACAATTAAAAAAGCTTTGGAACGAAGGTCATACTGCGAGCCAAATAGCTGGAATGCTAGGTGATGGTATTTCTAGAAATGCTGTTATTGGAAAATCACACCGTTTAGGACTTGCTGGCAGATCTCATTCTAGAAATATTTATATTCAAAAGAGCGAAAACAAGTTTCATCATAAAAATAGCGTTCCTTTAAAAAGATTAAGAAAACCCCGTGGTCTTAGAGCTATTATTATTGAGAAAGATTTTGAGCCTGAAAATCCAACTAGTTTAGAAAATTTAAACGAAAAAACTTGCAGATGGCCCATTGGACATCCAGATGAAGCTAATTTTTATTTCTGTGGAAGAAATCCCATGGAAGAAAGAGTTTACTGCAAATTACACGTTCTTCATGCTTACCAGCCTAAAGGTTGGAAAAATGAGGAGGAAGATAATAAAAGCACAAAAGGAACAACAGAAGAGCTTCCAGAGTTTCTTGAAAAGAAAATTAAGTCTGCTTAATTAGTGTAAATAATCTTAGATTTTATTTTCATTTCATCTGCCAAAGATTTTAATCTTTTTTGGACTTGATTTGAAATTACTTGTGCATCTTTTTTAGAAACTTTTAGAATTAAATCTTTATCACTATTCTTATAAATTTTTATCTTATCAAAAAATATATTAGATATAACACCGATTGAAGATGCTAATCGCAAAGCTGCACCAATCCGCTTACAAGCTGAAATTTCTTCATTACTTAGTAATTTTACAAATTCAACATTTGGATAATATTTAGTAGAACAGTGTCTCCAAAAAGAAACTAATCCAAGTTTAATTCTATCACTATGAGATAATTTTAGGATAGGCGCATTAATAACTTCTTGAAAAACTAATTCAGCTCTTTGGTAAACCCCTAGACCCCAATCAAAATTACTTAACGAACAAGCTGGTAGCAAAAGTCTATGAGGAAAATATTCTTCATTGCTTGAAAAAAGATTCTTAATAAAATTATATAATTTTAGATAATTAGCTGCGTAGTCTGCTTTTTTATGAGAAATAAAATGTACGGATCTATTTAAAGAATTATTCTGCAGAACTTTTAAATAAGGTCTACTTATCAAGGAACCTTCTCTAACTCCTGATTGCGAAAGAAAAACACTAACTGGATCACAAATTCTAATTAGGTTTGATAATATGAATCCTCCTATTGGAATATAATTAGTTCTTGATTTTGTAGCTGAGGCTAACTTTTCATATTTAATTGCTTTTACAGTGTTTAGTTTATTTGCAAATTTTAAAGTTTCAGAACCAGAAAGTTTATATTGGTGCAAAATAGCTAAAGGGTAATTAGTTTTAATCATGTGTGCGTTCATAAGAGTTCTCCAAGTCCCCCCACATAAATAAAGGTTTTTCACTTTATTTTTTCTAAGCCATTCAATTTTATTTAAGTAAAAACTTATGATTTTTTTTACCTTATTCTTGTTTTTTTTTGGTTGGTTGAAGAGCCTTAAAACACCTAATGGAAGTGATATTTTCTCATGAATAATATTTTTTTCTACTCTAGCAAGCTCTAAACTTCCCCCTCCTAGATCAGCTACAACTCCATTTACTTTTTGAAAACCTATAACAACACCAAGCGCAGAATTTTCAGCTTCTTTATTACCTGATAAAACTATTATTTTTTTTTTAATAATTTTTTGAGCTTTAGTAATAAATTCTTTGGCATCGGTTGCTTCTCTAAGGGCGGCGGTTCCGATTGCTTTATATTTTTTAACTTTAAGATTACTAAGTATCTGCTTAAATCTTTTTAAAACAGTTAAAGCAAATTCAGCTCCTTTTGGATCAAGTTTTCCAGTTCGATCTAAATTCTTTCCTAATTGACAAACGGCCTTTTCATTAAAAACTGGTATTTGTGAATTTAGAATATTATCATAAATTAACATTCGAATAGAATTAGATCCAAGATCGATAATTGCTTCTTTATTTATAAAGTCTTTTTCTCGTGAGATCATTTTCTATATTATTTAACTAATCTTAATTTCTCTGGCATACTTAAATTAATCGAACTTCCTCTACCAGATAAACTAGGATTTTTCATGAAATAACTGTGCGCAGAAAAATTATCCTCTGCTGTAACATTAATCTTTTCATAACTTTCATCAGATTTTAAGAACCAGCTATTTTCAGCATCTTTATAATTTGCAAGCATAATTTGATCTAATACCTGCTCATGTACTGTAGAATTTTCTATTGGTATAAATAATTCAACTCTTCTATTCAAATTTCTTGTCATTAAATCTGCGGAACTAAAAAATGCAAGATTAGATCTTGATGGCATCATTTCTCCATTGGCAAAACAAAAAATTCTTGAATGTTCTAAAAATCTTCCCACAATACTTTTTACAATAATATTTTCTGAAAGCCCTTTTATACCAGGTTTAAGACAACAAATACCTCTAACGAATAAACAAATTTTAACTCCGGCATTAGATGCTTCATACAATTTATCAATCATCGCTTTATCTACTAAAGAATTTAGCTTTATCCATATTTCAGCATGTTTGCCTTTAGACTTATTTTCAATCTCTTGATCTATCAATGAATATAGTTTCGTTCTTAAAAACAACGGTGACAGAATTATTTTTTTTAATTTTTTAGGTTCTGCATACGTTGTTATATAATTAAAAAATTTCTCGACATCCTCGCATATAATTTTATCTGAACTAAAAAATGATAAGTCTGTATATATTTTTGCATTAATAGGATGGTAATTGCCGGTACCAAGATGAACATAGCTAACTAATTTATTTTTCTCTTTTCTTACAATTAAGCTAGATTTTGCATGTGTTTTTAGCTTTATAAAACCATAAACAACCTGGACACCTGCTTTTTCAAGCGTAGAAGCTAAACTAATATTTGTCTCTTCATCAAATCTTGCTTTAACTTCTACTACTGCTGTAACTGATTTACCTTTTTCTGACGCTTGTATTAATGCTTTAACGATTGGTGAGTCAGAAGTAGTTCTATAAAGAGTTTGTTTTATAGCAATAACATTGGGGTCTTCGGCTGCCTGATTTAAGAACTGAATAACAGCATCAAAAGTTTCGTAAGGGTGATGCACTATAAAATCTTTAGCTTTAATAGTTGCAAAATAATCATCATTGAACTGTTTTAATCTTTCCACTTGTCTTGGGTTAAATGATTTAAATACTAAATTTGCATTTTTTTTATTATAAATTTGATCAATCTGATGCACTCCAACAAAACTTTCCATTTCATACACTTCGTCCTCTGTTACTTCTAATTTTTTATAAACGAATTTCTTTAATAAAGGATCAGCATTAGATCTTATTTCTAATTTAACAATTCGACCTCTTCGTCTTTTCTTTAAAGCTTTTTCTAGATACAGTATTAAATCTTCCGCTTCTTCTTCAAACTCAATATCACTATCTCTTATAATTCTAACAGAGGTATATTTATTAAGACGATAGCCTGGAAATAAATAATTTACATAATTACTAATAATATGTTCAATGCTTAAATATTTTTTTACATCGGCTCTATTACTAATATTAATGAAACGATCAATATTTTGCGGGATCAGAATCGTAGCGTAAAACTTTTTACTTTTATTTCTTTTATTTAATAACATCACTAAAAAATGTCCTTTATTCGGAATAAATGGAAAAGGATGAGATGGATCTATAATCAATGGAGTCAGTACAGGATAAATATTTTCTCTAAATATTTTATTTAATCTAACTTTTTCTGATTTATTAAGATCACGATAAGATACAAATAATATTCCGCTTTTGTCTAAATCAATTTTTAATTTAGACCAAGCCTCATTTGAATTTGACAATAATTTTTTTGTATCAATAATTATATTTTTAAGTTGTTGTTCGCTTGTAAGACCATCATGAGATAGGAATGAAACTTTATCTTTGATTTGAGTATAAATTCCAGCAACTCTGACCATAAAGAATTCATCTAAATTATTTGCTGCGATCGATAGAAATTTTAGACGTTCAAGTGTAGGATTTTTTAAATTTGAAGCTTCAGCAAGAACTCGTAAATTAAATTTTAACCAAGATATTTCTCGATTAATATACTTGTTTAATTTTTTTTCTTTTCTTTGCATGTGAGTTTATCTAAAGATTTATGACTTAATATATTACAATAATGTTAAATTTATATGTCATGAGGCATTCCAAATCTAGCTGGAATGAACATAATATTAATGATTTTGAAAGACCTCTATCTAAAAGAGGAATGAAGGATATTAAATTAATAATTGCATTTCTTAAAAAGAAAAAAATTACATTTGATTTGGCCTACGTATCTTCTTCTAAAAGAACTAAACAAACTTTTAAAATTTTAAAAAATGATATTCGCAGCAAAAAGATAATATACTCTAAAAAATTCTACCTATGTAGCGAGAGTTTTATATTAAATACAATTAGAAAAACTAAAAAAAAATATAAAAATATTCTTATAGTTAATCATGAACCGTGTTGTAAAAATTTAGTTTTGAAATTAATAAAGAAAAATAAATTATCTTTTATAAATAAAAAATTTAGCACATCTGCAATTGCAAAATTGGCATTTAGTATTGAAGATTGGGAAAGTTTAAAAAACTATTCTGGAAATTTAACTTTATTTAAAACTCCAAAAGATTTTTACTAAACATCTAGTGAATAGCCAGACGATCTAACTGTTCTAATCAAATCAATTTTATTATGCAAGTTTATTGCTTTTCTAAGTCTTCTTATATGCACATCAACAGTCCTGCTCTCAACATTTATATTCTCGCCCCATACATTATTTAATAACTGTTCTCTGGAATAAACTCTTTGTGGACTTTTTATAAAAAAGTCTAATAATTTATATTCAATTGGTCCTAATTTTATTTCTTTATTATCTCTAAAAACTTTTTTTGTAATTCTATCGATCTTTAAATCTTTAAAAGTTGCAGTCTCTTCTAGCAGAGAAGGTTTTGATCTTTTAATTAATGATTTTACTCTTAATAATAATTCCTTATTATTAAATGGTTTTGTTACATAATCATCTGCCCCAACCTCTAAACCTTTAATTTTATCATCAGGTTCGCCTTTAGCAGTTAAAATTAAAACTGGTATATTTTTTAATTTTTTATCTAATTTTATTTGTCTACAAACATTAATTCCTGATGTATCAGGAAGCATCCAGTCTAATATTACTAGGTCAGGTGTTTTTTCTTTAATAATTTTTAAAGCATCCTCTCCTGTTTCCGAGCAAAAAACTTTAAAACCTTCTTTTTCTAAATTGTATTTTATTAAAGTTACAATTGATTTTTCATCTTCAACGAGCAGGATGTTAGCTAACATTTTGCTTAATTTAATTTTTGATTTAACCTTTTGGCCTATTTCCCTTAATTTCTTCTCCTTTAATTAAAAAGTATACATACTCACAAATATTAGTTGAATGATCGCCAATTCTTTCAATATTTTTTGCAACAAAAAGAAGGTGGGTTAAAGACTCAATATTCTTTTTTTCTTTTTTCATATTACTTAAAAAGTCTTCAAGTAATTTATTAATTATGACGTCAATTTCTTTGTCACTGTTCCACACAGATAAAGCTAACTGTTCATCTTTTTTAGAATAAGAATCCAATGTTTTTTTCAGGTTATTCTGCACAAGTTCAGAAGCAGTTTTAATTAATGAGAAATCCTCATTATTAAGATCGACTTTTATATATTTAACTCTTTTAACAATATTTTTTGCAAGATCCCCTATTCTTTCTAATTCTGCAGCAATCCTCATTGCTGATACAGTTTCTCTTAGATCAATTGCCATAGGTTGTCTTAAAGTAATAAGATTAACAACTTGATCGTCAACTTTTTTTTCTAACTCATCAATTCTTTCGTCTTTTCCAATAATTTTATCAATTAACTCTTCATCTTTTTTTACCAGAGCTATAATGGAATTAGAAAATTGACTTTCACACAAAGCCCCCATTTTTAAAACGGTACTATGTAGCGTTTTTAACTGTCCTTCGTATGAGCTAACTATATGTTCTGACATTTTAACCAAACCTTCCTGTTATGTAGTCCTGCGTTAATTTATTATCAGGATTCTTAAATATTTTTTCTGTTAAATTAAACTCTAAAATTTTACCTAAATGAAAAAAACCTGTATTTTGCGAAACTCTTGCTGCCTGTGACATTGAATGTGTAACTATTACAATTGTATACGTTTTTTTTAACTCATCAATTAGTTCTTCAATTTTTGCAGTTGCTATTGGATCTAGAGCAGAGCAAGGCTCATCCATTAAAATTACCTCAGGATTGATTGAAATAGTTCTTGCTATACATAGTCTTTGTTGTTGACCTCCCGAAAGTCCAGTTCCTGGCTGATTTAATCTATCTTTTACCTCATCCCAAAGAGCTGCTTTTTTTAGACTACTTTCGACTATTCTATCTAAATCATCCTTATTATCTGCTAAACCATGAATTCTTGGTCCATATGCAATGTTATCATAAATACTTTTTGGAAATGGATTTGGTTTTTGAAAAACCATTCCAACTTTTTCTCTAAGTAAATTTACATCCACATCTTTTTTATTTATTTCCTGTCCATCTATTTTTATGGAACCCTCAACTTTACATATATCGATAACATCATTCATTCGATTAAGGCATCTAATGTAGGTAGATTTTCCACATCCAGAAGGTCCAATCAACGCTGTAACTTTTTTTTCTTCTAATTCTAAATTTACGTCAAACAAAGCTTGTTTGGCTCCATAAAAAACATTTAAGTTTTTTGTTGATATTTTTATTTTTTGATTTTTCATATTAAGACCATTTTTTTTCAAATTTGTTTCTTAGGTATATTGCAAACGAATTCATAAATGCTAAGAAAAAAATTAAAATAATTATAGTGGCAGAAGTTTTTTCAACAAATCCTCTTTCAGCTGACTCTGACCACAAATAAACTTGTACAGGCAAAACTGATGATGGATCAAATGGAGTAGATGGAACAACATTAATAAAAGCTACCATTCCAATTAATAGAAGTGGAGCTGTTTCTCCTAATGCTTGGCTAAGTCCTATAATAGTTCCTGATAAAGTTCCTGGCATAGCTAAAGGAACAACATTATGCATAACCGTCTGAACTTTGGAAGCGCCTAAAGCTAAAGCTCCCTCTCTGATAGATGGTGGTACAGCTTTTAAAGCTGCTCTGCACGGTATAATAATTCTGGGCAAAGTCATTAAAGCAAGCACTAACCCCCCAACCAATGGAGTTGACCTTGGTAAATAAAAATAATTTAAAAAAACTCCAAGGCCTAATAATCCAAATACTATAGATGGCACTGCAGCTAAATTATTTACATTTACTTCTATAATCTCAGTAATTTTATTTTTTGGGGCAAACTCTTCTAAGTAAATTGCAGCTAAAATTCCTAAAGGAAAAGATAATAGCAGACAAACAATTAAAGTAAAAAATGATCCCATTAACGAAGCGCCTACGCCTGCAATCTCGGGTTCTCTTGAATCGGCATTAAAAATAAATGGCCAATTAAATTCACTAATAATTTTATTTTTGCTATTTTGCTCATCATAAATTTTTAATTGGAAATCTGAAAATCTTCTTCTATCTTCTGGAATGTCTCTCGGAAAATTGCCTTTATGCACTTGATCAATATCATCCGATAGCGTCAGTGCAACTTCTGCTGTTTTATTTAAAACATCTTTATTTTTTAAATAAAACTTTTTAAGCTCAATTGTTGCATCTATGCTAACTAAATCTATTAACTCTGCTTGTTTTAATTCTGTAGCATTAGGCGCCAAGCTTAATAGTGCTTCTTGTAAAACTTCATCAAAATTAGCTTGTTTTATTTCTTTGTCAGTTGAGCTTGAATTAATGCCTAATTTTTTTTCATTAAAATTAATTTTTAAAAGAATTTCTGTTTTTGAAAAAGCACTTAAACCGTTAGTAAAGATATTTATAAGCAAAATACATAAAAACGATAATGCTATGATGATTGATGAAATTCCAAAAAATCTAAATCTCTTTTCAGCACTATATCTTTTTCTAAGAAATATTTCCTTTTCTCTATTATTCATACTTTTCCCTAAATTTTTTTACAATGTTTAAAGCAATAATATTTATAACTAATGTGAAAAAAAATAATGTAAGACCTAAAGCAAAAGCCGCTTGCGTTTTTGGGTTATTAAACGATTGATCCCCTATTAAAATTGTTACGATTTGCGTTGTGATCGTAGTAGACGCTTCTAATGGGTTAATTGTTAAATTTGCTCCAAGTCCAGCTGCCATAACAACAATCATAGTCTCGCCAACAGCCCTTGATATTGCAAGAAGAATTGACCCAACAATTCCTGGAAGGGCAGCTGGTAAAACTACTTTTTTTATAGTTTCAGATTTAGTTGCACCCATTGCATAAGAGCCTTCTCTTAAAGAAACTGGAACAGCATTAATCACATCATCTGTTAGGGAAGAAACATAGGGAATAATCATAACTCCCATTATCATTCCAGCTGCCAAAGCACTCTCTGAAGATACATTCAATCCAATTCCCTCTCCGATAGTTCTAAAAAAAGGGCCAACAGTTAATGCTGCAAAAAAACCATAAACCACTGTTGGAATTCCAGCTAAAACTTCAATTAAGGGTTTTACAATTCTTCTGATTTTTCTAGAAGCATACTCAGCCATAAATATTCCAGAAAAAAGTCCAATTGGAACTGCAACACACATTGCGATCATTGCTATGAAAAAAGTTCCCCAAAATAAAGGGACTGCACCAAATACATTTTCGACATCAGCGGTTTGAACTGATGCATCTCTTACAAAGGCTCGACCAGGAGCCCAATTAGTTCCCGTAATAAAGTCAAAAATAGAAACTGCCGTGAAAAATTTAATACTTTCAAAAAGTAATGAAAGTACAATTCCAAGAGTTGTAAATACCGCAATAGCTGCGCATAAGAACATCACAACTCTAATTACTTTTTCTACACTTTCTCGAGCTCTTATATTTTTTAAGATTTGAGAGTATGCAAAAGATAAAGAAAATATTATTGCACTAAAAATAACTGAAAATTTTGATAATTCTAAAATCTTATTAAGACTTAAAAATTTTTCAGCGTAGGGCACTAAATTTTGAGGAATAGTCCCTGAAAAATTTTTCTCAGCAATAGATTTAATTTCAGAAAATATTAAATTTAATTTATTCTCATCAATTGAAGGATTGGCTCTAAAATCAGATAAAATAAAAACTTTGACAATATATAATTCAGAAAAAGACCAAAAAAATAATATTATTAAGGCTGGTAAACCGCACCAAGCTGCTAAGTAATAACCATAATATTCGGGTAATGAGTGAAATTTTTTTCCACTTATTTTTGTTTGTTTTAAAACTTTTGATTTTCCAAAAAAATAACAAGATAAACTAAAGACAGCAATCAATGATAGTATTGTAAGATTCATTTGACTTATATTATCTGATGCTGCTTAACTTTTAATTTTAGAGCCGAAAATAATTTCGGCTCTAAATTCAATTAACTTAACTAAATTTTAATTTAGTTCTTCATCGCTGTTAACTTAACAGCAACGTCTCTAACTTTTTCCTCTGTTTCTTTAGCGTTTGGAACTAAACCAACTTTAAAAAGATAACCAGTTGAACCAACTGCTGTTTTTCCAGTGTATTCAGTTAAGAATTCTTTAAATCCTGGAATAACTGTAGCGTGAGCTTTTTTAGCATACAAGAATAATGGTCTTGCAACAGGATAAGTATATTTCTGTATCCCTTCAATTGTTGGAGCAATTCCGTCAATTTTTGCAGCCTTAATTTTATCTTTGTTTGCAACTAAATAACTATATCCAAAATATCCGAAAGCATTTGGAGAAGAACCAAGTTTCTGAACGATCAAAGTATCATTCTCACCCGCTTCAATTACAGCTGCATCTTCTCTATATTTTGTACAATTTTTTGGATCTGCTAATTTTTTAAAAGCTTCGTCGCAACCCTTGCCCATTATTAAATCATCCCAAGCATCTCTTGTGCCTGATGTTGGTGGAGCAACTAAAATTTCAATTTTTATAGCTGGTAAAGATTTATCAATCTCATTCCAATTTTTATAAGGATTTTTTACTAATTTTCCATCAACTACAACATCATGAGCAATTGCTTTCCATAGTTGCGCTTTTGTAAAATTAACATCTTTTCCTTTGATTGAATGTGCAAATGTTAAACCGTCATTACCAATCGGTAACTCTATAATTTCAGTTACACCATTTTTAATGCATAGTTCCATTTCATCTTTTTTGATTGCTCTTGAAGCTCCAGTCATATCTGGATGCTGAACGCCTACACCACCACAAAAAGATTTAAATCCACCACCCGTTCCTGTGCTTTCAACAACCGGCGTTTTGAATTTCCCCTGTTTTCCAAATCTTTCCGCAACAACTGTCGTGTATGGATAAACAGTTGAAGATCCAACTATTTTTATTTGATCACGTGCTATTGCTTGAGATGAAATTATAACAGCAACTGCAGTGATAAATATTGTTTTTAATTTAATCATAATTATCCTTAGTTATTTAATTGGCTGCACATTAATTTTTTGAGATGTTTTAATTATTACAATTTAATGACACTTTTGTTACAAAACTAACCTTTTAGTTGTAATAGAAGTTATTTAATCTCGTTTTTTTATTCTCTAAATTTTAAACTAAGCTTTAGGCAATCTAATAATAAATTCACTACCAAGTCCAATTTTGCTTGTAATTTTTAACTCACCTCGATGTTGATTTATTATATGTTTTGCAATGGCTAATCCTAATCCTGTCCCTTCAATTTTTAGTTTTCTAGTATTTTCAGCCCTAAAAAATCTTTCTGTAATTCTATGAATGTCTTCTTCGTTAATTCCTATGCCTTCATCAATAATTGAAATTGAAACATACTTTTTAAAAATTTCATCAACTTTTAAAATTTTAATTTTAATAGTTTTTGAAGGATTACTAAATTTTATTGCATTATCAATTAAATTTAAAAATAATGTAGATAATTTTTCTGCATCACCTATTACAAATTGTTGATTATTATCTAAATCTACTTTTAATGAAATTTGCTTATCTTTTACTCTTTTAGAAGTTAAGATAATTACATCTTCAATTATTTTTTTTATATTCACTTTATTACTAATTGAGATATGTTCTTGTTGCTCAATTCGACTTAACATCATTAAATCTTCTATTAAAATCTCCATTTTACTTGCTTCTAATTTCATGATTTCAATAAATTTTTTTTGAGATCGGGGATCGTCTTTTGCAGAATCTTCAATCGTTTCTAAAAAGCCTTTTAGTGAAACTAGCGGTGTTTTTAAATTATGACTTGCGTTGGCTATAAAATCAGAACGAATTATTTGAGATTTTTGTACTTCAGTAAAATCTTTAAAAACTAATAATATTTGCTCAAATTGAATGTTGCTTATGCTTGTTTTATAAAATTTAAAAATCGGATTTTTAATCTCGATATTTATTGTTTTTATTTCTTTATCAATCCTGTGCTGATCTATTTGCTCCAGAAGTTCAGATATTCTTACAGCTACACTTATATGTTTGCCTTCTAATTTTTCACCAAAGTTGTTTGTAGCTGATTTATTTGCATAAATTATAACATTAAATTTATTTAATATGATAATTACATCTTCAATTTTATCAATAAATAATCTTTCTAAATCTTTTTTTCCTAACTCCGAATTAAAATTTGTGATTATTTTTTTTTTTGTTTCAGTATTTTGATCTTCTTTTTGGTAATTAATAAAAATAATAAATATAAAAAGTATTAAAATATTAAAAAATAGTATCCATAAAGAAAATTTTAAAAAAATATAAAAAATTACATTTGCTAAAATTGCTATAGCGCCGATTAAATAAATCATTAATTTGATAATAGTCTAATAATATTAAGGTTATTTAACAGAAATTATGTAATAAAAAAGTAACATAAGCTTCATTTTACTTACACACAAATCACCTAATTGAAGCTTCAATGGCATTTATAGATAATTTAAAAACTAAATATTTACCTAAAGATTTTTTTGTCTCAACAAGTAATTTTTTTCAACCTGTATTTGATTGTTATTTAGCAAATAGCAAAAGTGAAATTAGAAAAGCTCAAAGACTTAGATATAAAATATTTTTCAATGAAAGAAATGGTCAAAAAATTTTCAATTTAAGTTCTTTTAAGAGAGATGCTGATAAATTCGATAAATATAGCGATCATATTATAGTTACATTTAAGGCGTCTAAATTTAGCAAAACTAAAATTGTTGGAACATATCGATTGCTTCAGCAAAAGGTAGCTCTGCAACAATGTGGGTTTTATTCCTCTGAGGAGTTTAATTTAAATACATTATATAAATCACAAGACAGACCACAGAATGGATTAGAATTGAGTAGATCTTGTGTATCTCAACAGTTTAGAAAAAAAAATGTTTTACATTTAATGTGGTCGAAAATTAATGAATATGTTCAGCATAATAAAAATGATGTCCTTTTTGGAATGGCAAGTTTTTTAGAGGAAAATCCAAATGTAATTAAAGAGGAATTATCTTATTTATATCAAAAATTTTTAATGCCAGAGAATATAAGAGTTGATGCAATTTTTTCAAAAAAAACTGAAATGAATTTAGTGCCAACTGAAGGTATGTCTGATCTTTCTATTATTAAAAAGTTGCCTCCACTTATTAAAGCTTATTTAAGATTAGGTGCTAAAATTGGTGATGGTGCAGTTGTAGATAGATTATTTAAAACAACTGATGTTTTTATATACCTTCCTTTCAATACAATTAAACCTGAATATTTAAAAAAATTTAGTTTATAATATTTTGATTCTATATGATCAAAGTATTATTACAAATATCAGTAGAAAAAATATTTGGTTTTTCTTACCTCAAACAACTTTATAAAAAAAATTATTCAGACCCTGATTTTAATAATAATTTCTGGAAAAAAACTTTGGAAATTTTAAGAATTAAACATATTCTTAAAAATGCAGAACGTATTCCAAAGCAAGGTCCTTGTATTATTGTGTCTAACCATCCCTTTGGAATACTTGATGGTTTAATTATCTGCTCTGAAGTTGCAAAATTAAGAAAAGATTACCGAATATTAATTAATGAAGAACTAACTGCAATTGATCATATAAGAGATTATCTTTTTCCATTAAGGCTAGATATGAGCAAAGATGCTCTAAAGCTTAATATAAAATCCAAAAATGATGCCATTGAATTTATAAATAAAGGAGGGTTAGTTATTATTTTTCCCTCAGGAGAAGTTGCAACTTCTGAAAGACTTTTTAACAAAGCTATAGAAAAAGAATGGAAGCCTATAATTGGATCAATTGTAAGAAAAGTTAATTGTAAAATTTTGCCAGTCTACTGTCATGGTCAAAATAGTTTTTTATTTCAACTTACAGGTATTATTAACTACAAATTAAGACGAATACTGTTTGCAAAGGAGTTAATTAATAAATCCAATAAAAAATTTGATGTTGAATGCGGGGAGTTATTAGATAGTCAACTTTTTCATAAACTCGAAAATTCTCAGATTGCGAAAAATTTAAGATCCGAAACTCTTAAAATTGTAAATTTACACTAGCGGTTTGCAAGAATATTTTTGCACAATTCTCCCATGTGTATTGCTTTGCAATTTCTTTGCATTCTTCTTTCTTGATATTCAAAGCTTTCTTCATAGATTCTTTTAAATCCCAGTCTAAACAATCAGCCTTGGTATTTTGCAAGATATCTAGAGGGCCTGTCACTGGATAGGCTGCAACAGGAACGCCTGCTGCCAATGCTTCAATAATAACAATTCCAAAAGTATCTGTTTTACTTGGAAATACAAAAACATCGCTTGCTGCAAGATAGGAGGCAACTTCTTTTTCCTTTAACATTCCGGTAAATAAAACGTCTTTATACTTTTTCTTAAGCTCATTAAATTGAGGTCCATCCCCAACCACAATCTTTGAACCTTCAATTTTTATATCTAAAAAGGCCTTAATATTTTTTTCAATGGCAACTCTACCAACATAAATGTAAATCGGCGAAGGCAAAGAAACATTTGCTTTTTCCACTTTACCAAAAATATTCCTATTTACGCCTCTACTCCATACTACTAAATTTTTAAAATTTCTCTTTGTTAACTCATTTTCCATATTCTTAGTTGTAACTAAGATTTTATTGGCAGGTTTATGAAAATACCTCAAAAAAGAATATCCAACACTAACTGGAATATAAGTTCTTTTATTTACGTACTCAGCAAATTTGGTATGTAAAGAAGAAGTAAATTTTATATTATTTTTCATACAATATCTTCTTGCAAAAAATCCAAGCGGTCCTTCTGTTGCTATATGAACTATATGTGCGTTAATCTCTTTAATTTTTTTATAAACTTTAGGATAAGCATTAATTGATAATTTTATTTCAGGATATGTAGGGCAAGGAATTGTAATAAAATCATTTGGTGTTATTAAGAAAACTTCATGATTTTGTTTTTTAAGTTCTTCTACTAAATAACTTAGAGTTGTTACAACACCATTTACTTGGGGATGCCAAGCATCAGTAACAATAAGAATTTTGTAACTTTTCATTAAGATGCAATTTTAAGCTGCTCTACATCTTGATTTTCTGTAAACAATTCTTGTCTTTTTTCTATCCAATTAATTAGCTCTAACCTTCCATCAAAATGCTCAACTAATGCCGTGCAACTTTCAACCCAATCTCCATCATTAATATAATGAATATTATCGATATACTGCATGTTAGCGTGATGAATATGTCCGCAAATAATACCGTCTACCTTGTGTTGTCTTGCATAGTTTCCTACTAATTTTTCAAATTCACTAACAAATTTAACAGCATTTTTAACTTTAAATTTTAAATATTTAGATAATGACCAATATTCATAACCTAATTTTTTTCTGAAAAAATTTATGTAACGATTAAAATAAATTAAAAAATCGTAAGTAAGAGAACCTAGTATTGCAAGCCATTTAGCGCATTGAATGATTCCATCAAATTGATCTCCATGAACAACTAAATACTTTTTATTATCAATAGTTTCATGAATGACCTGATTTGCAATTTCAACACCGCCAAAATTGATTGGTATAAATTTTCTTAAAATCTCATCATGATTACCAGATAAATAAAATACACGTGTCCCATGACGGGCTTTTTTTAAAATTTTTTGAACAACATCATTATGAGATTGTGGCCAATACCAAGTATTTTTTAAAGCCCAACCGTCAACTATATCGCCAACTAAATAAAGTTTTTCTGATTGTGTATGTTTTATAAATTCCAACAAAAGTTCTGATTGGCAGCCTCTAGTCCCTAAATGAAGATCTGAAATCCAAATACTTTTATAATTTAAAATTTTATCAATTCTATTTTTGAAAGACTCTTTTTTTAGCATTTAATTTCATTTCGAATCATCAACCATGAATTGAACATGTTATTGTTACAAAATTGTTAAAATTGAATTTACTCTCAATATTCTTTAAAGTTTTTGCTTAACAAATAAAAATTTCTGATAAAAGAATTGTCAGATGGTAAAAATAACAAAATCTATAGAAATTTTTGTATTTTTTATAATTATTCCAATAATCTTAATTCCAATAAATTCCAACATCGCTATGTTTTCAGCTCTGACAGCGGTCGCTATAATTTGTGTTTGTTATTTAAAATATAAGAAAGTTACTTTAATTAATCTCAAAGATTTTAGATTTGATCAATATCTTAAAATTATTTTTTATAAGTTTTTAATTGTTGCCACATTAGTTTTAACCTTTTCTTATTTTTTTGATCCATCTAAATTTTTAAATCTTCCTCGCTCTGACTTTTTTTTGTGGTTATTGATAATAATTCTTTATCCAATTTTATCAGCTTTCCCTCAAGAGATTGTTTACAGATCTTTCTTCTTTAAAAGATATGGCAATTTATTTAAAAATAAAAAAGTTTTGATTTTTGTAAATGCTTTTTTATTCAGCTTTGCACATATTATTTATTTAAACCCTATTGTAATTTTTTTTACTTTTATTGGGGGTTTGATAATGGCGGTGTCCTATTCAAAACACAATTCATTAATAAAAGTTTCAATCGAACATGGATTGTACGGAGACATTGTATTTACCTCTGGGCTTGGAGCATACTTTTATCACGCACAAGGGTTAACTATCGGCTAACCAAAAAATCAGGTTAACCGATCATGAAATTTAGTGGGTTTGATTTTGAACTTCTGTAGTTAACGTTTCTTTTCGCTTCTGCGAGTGAGGCTTAAATTTCTTAAATTCTGATTTAAGCTTAGAAACTTCTTTATCAAGGCTTACAACTTCTTTATTCAGTCCTTTGATAAATTTTTTTAACTTTTTAAAGTTTTTCTTTGATATTTTCATGATTGAATTTAAGCAAAAATTTTATTTGAGGTAAATTAAAATTTCACAATTCTTTAATAAATTTGCAATAATAATAGTATACACAACTTAACCGAGTGCTTATTTACTTTGCATCCTTAAAGTTAATTTAGTTAAGTTAATTTAGTCTAGTGAATTTTTCTCTAGATCTCCCTAATAGCAAATATGTAAGCACTCACCAATCCTCTAAATTTTAGTATATTTTTTTTATAATCAATCGAATAATAACTTCATGTAACGTCATGAAGAAAATCTGCATTATATATAATTCAAAAATAAGTTTATTTAATAAATTTTTACTCAATAGAATTATAAAAATTTTAAGAAAAGAAAATCATGTTGAAACTTTTGGAACAGAAAGAATTGGTCACGCAACTTTACTATGTAAGGTTCATATAAAAAAATTTGATATTATCGTTGCAGCTGGTGGAGATGGAACAATAAATGAAGTTATCAATGGGATGGATGATAAAACATCCCTTGGAATAATACCCCTTGGAACAGCAAATATAGGAGCTTATGAAGCAAATATTAATAAAAATCCAAGTAAAGTAGCTCAAATTATATTGTCAGGAAAAATTAAAAAAATTCATATTCAAGAAGTAAATAATAGAAAATTTTTTTTGATGACAGGAGTTGGTTACGATGCCTCAGTAGTAGAAACAGTTCAATCAAATTTATTCTTAAAAAAAATATTTGGAAAATTATTTTTTTTTATCATTTCAATTGCAAAATTAATCTATTTTAAAAAATATGAGTTAAAAATTCTTGCTAACAATAAAGTTTATCTAGCAAATTGGGCCATTATAACTAATGCTAAACATTATGGTGGCTCTTTTCAATTAACAAAGGATACAGATATTTTTGAAAAAAAATTAATTACTTATTTATTTGTTAATTTAACAAGATTTGACGTTATAAAAAATTTACTTAAAATTTTAAAAAAACAAAACTTAGAAGAAAATAATAAAGTAATTAAGATTGTAAGTGATGATATTTTTGTAAACTCTAAATTAAAAGTACCTATTCAATGTGATGGCGAATTTATAGGTTGTTTACCGGTGCAAATTAAAAATACGAAGAAAACAATTAATCTTTTAGTAAAAGAAGAATTAAACGTACAAGCTGATTAATAGTATCACTGCAGCAATAAGAATTAAAAAAACAATTACCGCTTTATTTAAGGGAAGATTATTTAAATATCTAAACACAAATTAAAGTTCTTTCGGTAGAGAACTGTCTATTGAAACTCTATCTCCACCTTTAAAAAATATAGCAATCATTATTACTAACCAGAACAATGGATATTCATATCCCCCTTTAATCCAAAGAAAACCATTTTTTAAATGAATATAAAAAGTTGCAACTGTCAAAAGACCTATTAATTGGATTGCAACAAATCTTGTTAAAAAACCTAATGCTAAAAATATTCCACCAAAAAATTCTAAAATACCAATGTAAAGTGCTAAGGGATAAGCAGGTTCTAATTGAACGCTTTTAAAAAAATCAACTGTACCATCTAAATTAACAAATAATTTGATATAACCATGAGGCACCATCATTGCTCCAGCAACAAATCGGATTAATGTGTAAGAATAATATGATGATGAATCGTAAAATCTTTCTAGGTAAGGAATAAGTAATTTTGAATTTCTAGAAACTCTCATTTACAAATTTTATATTCTTCTTAATAATTAAGATCAATCAATAAATATGTCTAAATTTTAAATTCAAATTTTATATGCATTAAAGTATTTGGTGCGCCCGGAAAGAGTCGAACTTCCAACCTCCAGATTCGTAGTCTGGCATTCTATCCAATTGAACTACGGGCGCTTATTTTAAACTTTTACAAATATTAACTTGTTAAATATTAATGTAAATTTTTTGTATAAAAAAAGTATTAGAAAAACAATTAATAACGAAAAAATTACTCTAAAAAATAACACTCCTGAAATATGACCTCCAATGATAATCATCAAGATGCTATCTTCAATAACAGCATGTACTAGATTTAATAAAGATAAAGAAAGCAGAATACTTTGTTTATTAATTGATCCTGATTTTGCTTCTTTAATTAACAATCCCCCTCCAAATTGAAGCCCGATAGTTAAACCAACAATAATAATATTTATTGCACTAGAACTGATCCCCATTAGCTTTAATGGATTTGTGAGAAGTTTTTTAATTAAATTTTCAACACCAATTTTTTTTAAGAAATTTAAAAAAAGAACTAAAACGCAAATAATACAAAATATATAAATTAGATTTTCTACCTGTCCTAACATCCAAGAATAATAATCAGTTGGAACAACGCGCTGTTCTAAAACTAAGCTAAATTTTTCCTGTAAAAATCCAAAATGGAAATAAATTCTATACAAAATAAACCCACCTAAAAAAGCAATTCCTATTCTCAGGATAGAAGCATAAAAGAAAGAAACGCCTGCTGCATGAGAAATGGCACTCTCTACTAATATATTATGAGCAATTAAAATAACTACAGTTAGCACCGTAACCTGAGCAACCGTTAAATCTAATGATGGGACGATATTAATAAAAAGAACAATCGCAGCATAAACATTAATTATAATAGCTGTAACCCAAACTATGCCTAGCTCGGCTGGGAGACCTAATAATTGAACAATAGGTTCAAAAAAATTTGAAATAATTTTCACTATTCCAATTTCTTCTAGAATTTTAATTATAAAAATAAACGGAATTAATATTTTATATAAAGGGATGCAAATATCCTTGATTTCTAAAAGACTATTTTTAAAAAATTTATTCAAATTTTACTCGTGAAAAATTTTTGTTTTACAAAATTAACTACTAGAACCATTATTCCAAGTGCAGCTAAGGGTATAGAAACTTTAGAATCCGAGAGTAGTTCTAAATTAAATGGATGTCCCTCTTCAATTTTTGAACTAATTCCAGATACTAAACTTACGGAAATAAATATTCCAGGAGCTACCCCAAAAATATTTGCAAGGAATATTTTTTTAAGTTTCATATTAAATAATATTGGTATTAAACTACCCACCTGCGATGGTATTCCTGGAACTAATCTCAAAAATAGTAAATAAGCGAAATCATTATTTTTAAAATGACTATCTAAACTTTTATATTTGTTTGAAAAATATTTAAAAACTAAATCTTTAAAATAATGATTTGCAAAAACATACAAAGCAGTAGAACCAAATGCAAAACCCATTAACATTAACAATGATCCTAGAACTGAACCGAAAATAAACCCAGCTAAAATTATTACAGGAATACCAAAACCAAGTAAGAAAAACCAAATCGTGCAAAATAAAAAAAATAAAAAAGAAGAAAGAAAAATATTTCGATCTATATAATTTAGAACTACTTTTCGATCATTTTTAATAAAATCTGAATTTACATAATTATAAACTTCATAATAAAAAAAAAGAAATGTTACTAAACCCACTATTAAAAGATAAATTAATCCTAAAAGAATTTTAAGCTTTGATAATTGCGTCATTTTTAAAACGTATTAAATAAAAACTTTTGCTGTACATGATTTAACAATTTACCTATAAATAGCCAAATTCTAATTATCACAATGAAAAGAACCTTTCAGCCAAGTAAAATAGTAAGAAAGAGAAGACACGGTTTTAGATCACGTATGGCAACAAAAGGTGGTCGAAAAGTTATTGCTCGAAGAAGATTTAAGGGAAGAAAAACTGTATCTGCTTAAGTCATGCCCAAGACTCTAAAATTTGAAAGTCTTAGAGGCAATCTTGAATTCAAAAAAATTCTATCCGCAAAAAAAGTAAGTTCAGACTTATTCACAATTTACTACACCAACAAAGACGCTTCTCTTGAAACAAATAAAATTCATATGAGCTTTGTCTCGGCTAAAAAGCTAGGAAATGCCGTAAAAAGAAATAAAATTAGAAGAAGATTAAAAATGGCTGCACGCAAAGCCATTTCTGCGATTGATTCATTTAACAATAAATATAAGTATGCTGTTTTTGCAAAATCAAAAATATATGATGTTGATTTTAATAAAATTGTACAAGAACTTGAATATAAATTTAGCTCGTTAAAATAATGTTAAAAAAAATAGATAATTTTTTTTCTTTTATTCTTACAAAATTTATTAAGCTCTATAAGTTTTTATTATCTCCTTTCTTTCATAACGCTTGTCATTATGATCCAACATGCTCTGAATATTTTATGCAGAGTTTAAAAGAATTTGGTTTTATCAAAGGATGTTTTAAGGGAATTCTTAGAATTTTAAGATGCCATCCTATTAAATTTTTAGGCGGCGGATTTGGTTATGATCCTGTTGTAAATAAGAAAAATAAATAATGGAAAATAGAAACGTTATCATAGCGGTCATATTATCAACTGCGATTTTAATTGGTTGGTCAATGTACTTTGAAAATCCTGATGAGGCTCAAAGAAAAAGACTTGAAATTCAAGGAAAAACGGAAACTCAAACTAATATTCAAAAACCAGAAACTCCTCAAACTACAAAAGCAAATCCAACAAAAGCTATTTCCAGAGGTGAGGCATTAAAAGAAGGTGACAGAGTATCCATTGAGAATAGTAATTTGGCTGGCTCTATATCTTTAAGAGGAGCTATAATTGATGATATTGTATTAAAGAATTACCGAGAAACTTTAGATAAAAATAGCAAACCAATTGTTGTTCTTAGTCCTAAAAAATCTGATGAAGGATATTTTGTAGAGTCTGGTTGGGCAACAACAAAATCAGACATTAAAGTCCCAGATAACAATAGTATTTGGCAAATTAGAGATGGTAAAAAATTAACCCCTACTTCTCCTGTAACTCTCGAGTGGAATAACAGAGAAGGAATTATTTTTTCTAAAAAGATTGAAGTAGATAATAAATATTTGTTTAAAATTACAGAAACAATCAGAAATGAAAAAAATAAAACAATTGAATTATTTCACTATTCTCAAATAACAAAAAATACAAAACCTACTACGGAAAATTTCTATATTCTACACGAAGGATTAATTGGTGTTGTAGATAAAAATTTAAAAGAAGAAACATATTCAACAATTGAAAAAGAGAAAAAAACGTATGCTGGTAAAAGTGGTTGGTTTGGTATTACTGATAAATATTGGATGTCTGCCATTATTCCTGAGAGCGGAAAATCTTTTAAAGGTGAATACTCCTTTGCTAACAGTTATAAAGCGAATTTTATAATATCAGAGCCAACTATAGCGAATCCTCAAAAAAGTACTTCTGCTACTTTAAAAATATTTATTGGCGCAAAAGAAGTTTACCCAATCGACAATTATACTGAAATAGAAAAAATTGACCGCTTTGATTTATCAATTGATTGGGGTTGGTTTTATTTTATTACAAAACCTTTGTTCTTTGTAATCGATTATATCTTTAAAATTGTTGGAAATTTTGGTCTTGCAATTATTATTCTTACTCTAATTGTGAGAATTTTATTTTTTCCACTTAACAACTATTCTTTTAAATCCATGGCGAAAATGAAAGTTCTTCAGCCAGAAACGTTAAGAATAAAAGAATTGTACAAAGACGATGTAAAAAGAACGCAGCAAGAAATGATGGCCTTATATAAAAGAGAAAAAGTAAATCCTTTATCAGGATGTCTTCCAATATTAATTCAAATTCCAATTTTCTTTGCGGTTTATAAGATGCTTTTTGTAACTCTTGAAATGCGTCATGCTCCATTTTTTGGATGGATTAAAGATTTATCAGCCGCAGATCCAACAACGATTTTTAATTTATTTGGTTTAATTCCTTGGAATCCTCCTTCGTTTTTAATGATAGGTGTGTGGCCAATATTAATGGGTATTACAATGTACTTTCAAATGAAGCTAAACCCAACTCCACCAGATCCAATTCAGGCAAAAATTTTTGCATTCTTTCCTTTGATAATGACAGTGATGTTAGCAACTTTTCCTTCTGGATTAGTCGTATATTGGACTGTAAGTAACGTCCTTACGATGGCTCAACAGTATTACATTATGAAGAAGACTACGGTGAAAACGGTTTGATGGATATAAAGTCTTTTTGGCCAGAACTTGGTCCATCAATTCAAGAGGCATCAGTTTACTTTGACAAATATAAAAATAAAAAAATAATTCTCAAATACGGTGGTCAGGTTATGTCTGATCAAAGTTTATCAAAAGCATTTGCGCAAGATGCTGCAATTTTAAGAAAATTAGATGTCGATGTTGCGGTTATTCATGGTGGCGGTCCTCAAATCAAAACAAAACTAGAATCTCAAAATTTAGAAAATAAATTTATTTCTGGATTAAGAGTAACTGATGAAAATGTAATAAAAGTTGTAGAAGATGTTTTGTTAAATGAGATAAATCCAGATCTAAGAGATGCTATTATAAATTATGGAGCAAAAGCTGAGTCTGTAACTGTTAGAAAAAATAATGTAATTCACATCGATAAGGCTATAGATCAACAGTTGGGATTTGTTGGCGATCCAAAAAAGATTGATACAAAAATGTTAAATAACTTTTTTAAACAAAAAATTATTCCAGTTATTGCTCCTATGGGAATGGATAATAAAGGCCAAGTTTACAATGTGAATGCCGATACAGCCGCTGGAACCATTGCAAATCAAATAAAGGCTGAAAGGCTTTTATTAATGACGGATGTTCCTGGGGTAAATGATAAAAGTGGTAATTTGATTTCACAACTATCTACAAAGCAAGCTTTAGATCTTATTGATGATGGAACGATTACCGGGGGAATGATTCCAAAAATTAAAACATGCATTAGCGCTATTGAGTCTGGTGTAAACGGAGTGGTTATTATTGATGGAAGAAAATCTCACGCTGTCCTTTTTGAGTTATTCTCAAATCTTGGAGCTGGAACGCTTATAGTAAAATAATGGATAAAATAAAGGACATAAAATTTTGGATTTTTGATTTAGACAATACTCTTTACCCTTCATCAACAAATTTATTTTCAGGAATTGATAAACTAATGGCAAGTTTTATTACTCAAAATTTAAATGTTAGTCATGAAGAAGCTATTCAAATGAAAAATGATTATTTTCAAAAACACGGAACTACTTTGAATGGCTTAATCAAGCATCATAATATTGACCCTCATCACTTTTTAGAATTTGTACATAATATTGATTACAGTTTTTTAAATAAAAATGAAAAACTAAATAAAGAAATCAAAAGTTTACCTGGGAAAAAAATTATATTTACCAATGGTTCAAAAAAACATGCAAATAATGTTATTAGCAATTTGCAACTTGATGAAAATCTTTTTTCAATATTTGATATTGTTGATTCAGATTTTGTTCCAAAACCAGAGAGATCTCCTTATGAAAGGCTTATTAAGAAATACGACATTATACCCGAGCAAAGTATTTTTTTTGAAGATATCGCTAGAAACTTAAAGCCAGCTCATGATCTTGGTATGAAAACAGGATGGGTAATAAATGAAGATAATTGGGCAAAAGAAGGCCATGACGAGGATCATGTACACTTTAAAATAAAAGAATTAGATCATTTTCTTGAGCAGTGTAATTTGTTAATTAAATAAACATGAGTCTAGAAAATACTATTTTAAAAGCTTGGGAAGACAGAAATAATATTAATAAAAATTCTGACAAAACAATTATTTCTGCAATTAATGAAACTTTGGAAAAACTGGACTCGGGTAATATTAGAGTCTGTGAGAAAAAAAATAATGAGTGGCATACTCATCAATGGATAAAAAAAGCAATTCTTTTAAGTTTTAAAATACAAGATAATAAAATTCTTTCAGGACCTTATGCGACTTGGTTTGATAAAGTAGAGGGTAAGACAGCTCTCTGGGATGAAAAAAAACATATTGAAGCTGGATTTAGGGCTGTACCAAACGGAGCGATTAGAAAATCTGCATACATTGGAAAAAATGTCGTGCTGATGCCATCCTTTATAAATGTTGGAGCTTATGTTGATGATGGAACCATGATTGATACCTGGTCAACAGTTGGTTCGTGTGCACAAATTGGAAAAAATTGTCATATTTCTGGAGGAGTTGGAATTGGTGGAGTGTTAGAACCTCTTCAAGCAAACCCAGTAATCATTGAAGATAATTGTTTTATCGGAGCAAGATCAGAGGTGGCTGAGGGCGTTATTGTTGGCGAAGGTTCTGTAATTTCTATGGGTGTTTACATTGGAGCTTCAACAAAGATTATAGATAGAAAAACAAACCAAATTATTTATGGAAAAGTTCCTCCTTATTCAGTGGTAGTCTCGGGATCGCTTGCAAACGAAGATAAAAGCAAACCAAGTTTATATTGCGCGGTCATTGTTAAAACTGTTGATGAAAAAACTAGAAGCAAAACCTCAATAAACGAATTGCTAAGAGATTGAAATGCTAAAGACCATTAGTGAAGTTTCTTTGGCAAAAGATCTCGTTAAATGTCAAAGCGTTACACCTAAAGATGATGGGGCAATTAATGTTGTTGCAAAAAATCTAAAAAAATTAGGTTTTAAATGTCAGATTATGGAGTTCCAAGAAAAAGGAACCGCAAAAATTAAGAATTTGTATGCAAGAATTGGCAAAAGCTCTCCAAACTTTTGTTTTGCTGGACACACAGATGTTGTTCCTGTTGGAGATCTAAAATCTTGGACTGTTAATCCTTTTGGCGGGGTTATTAAAAATCAAAAATTAATTGGTCGTGGTGTTAGCGACATGAAAGGTTCAATTGCTTGTTTTATTTCTGCAGTTAGTGAATTTTTAAAAAAAAATAAAAAATTGAAAGGCTCAATTAGTTTTTTAATAACAGGTGATGAAGAAACTATTGCAATTAATGGTACTCAAAAAGTTATCGAAAAATTAATACAAAAAAAAGAAAAAATTGATTTCTGTATAGTAGGAGAGCCTACTAATGAAAATAAACTTGGTGATATGATTAAAATCGGAAGAAGAGGAAGTATAACAGGTCATTTAACAATTTTAGGCACCCAAGGACACGTTGCTTATTCATATACTTATAATAACCCCTCTACAGTCATAGTTGAGATTTTAAATAATATTAAAAAATTAAAACTAGACAGTGGTAATAAAGATTTTCAACCTTCTAATCTTGAAGTTACAAAAATTTCTATTGATAACACAGCAGACAATGTCGTTCCTGCAGAAGCAAAAGCTTCCTTTAATATAAGGTTTAATAATTTGCACACATCAAGCTCTCTTAAGAAAAAATTAAACAAAATCTTTTCTTCTATTACTAAAAAATCTAAAGCAAATTACAAAATTAAATACAATGTTTCGGGGGAATCTTTTTTAACAAAACCTAGTAAAACTGTTTACATGATTAAAAATGTTATAAAAAAGAGCACAAAAATTAATCCTGTGCTATCAACGACGGGTGGTACTTCTGATGCTCGTTTTATAAAAAAAATCGCTCCTTGTATTGAATTTGGTTTAATTGCAAAAACAATCCATCAAGTAGATGAAATGGCTAGAGTTGCTGATTTAAAAAAATTAAAAAATATATACTTAGATATCCTTGTTAATTACTTTAAGTGACAACTTGCATATTCACCGCTGATTCTTCTATTCAACACGATACTGGCCCTGGTCATCCAGAATGTCCTGAGCGAATTCCATCAATTACAAATGGTTTAAAAAAAATACAAACTCCAAAATTAATCTGGAAAAACGTAGGATCTTTTGATGAAAAATATATTAAACTTACTCATTCAGAAAAATATTTTGAAAAAATTAATCAATCATTTCCAAAAGAAGGTTTAGCTTTTCTTGATGGAGACACCATTGTTTCTAAAGGTAGTAAAAAAGCAGCTTACGATGCTGTTGCATCAATTATTAATGCAATCGATGCTGTAATGAATAAAGAGTTTGATAATGCCTTTTGCGTTATTAGACCTCCTGGCCACCACGCTGAAAAAGAACAGGCTATGGGATTTTGCCTATTTAATAACGTTGCTGTAGGTGCAACTTATTTATTAGAAAAATATAAACTAAATAGAGTGGCAATCATTGATTTTGATGTTCATCACGGAAATGGCACGCAGGATATTTTTTATAATGAAAAAAAAATTTTATATGTTTCATCGCATCAATTTCCATTTTATCCAGGCACAGGTTCTGAAGATGAAACCGGTAAATATAATAATATTTTAAACATTCCTCTAAAAGCTGGAACAGGCTCTAAAGAATTTTTTAATAGTTATAAGAAAGTTTACGACAAGTTAAATGAATTTAATCCTGAATTTATATTATTATCGGCCGGTTTTGATGCTCACAAAAACGATCCTTTAGCTAACATTAATTTAGAATCTAAAGACTATTACACATTAACAAAAGAAATTATGAAAATTGCAAAACAAGTTTGTGGTAATAAAATTGTTTCAATTTTAGAAGGTGGCTACAATCTTGCAGCAATACAAGAAAGTGCAAAATATCACGTTGAGGCTTTGTTAGAAATTTAAATTAATAAATAATATTTTCCAAATATAATCCTGCAGCAGGAGCTGGAGTTGCACATTTAGATCTATCTTTAGAATTTAAGGCATCTAGCAAATCTTTTTTGGTCCATTTATTTTCACCTACAAGCTTTATACATCCCATCATAGAACGAACTTGATGTTGTAAAAAAGACTGCGATTCAAAATAACTATAAATGTAATCATCTTTTCTAAAAATATTTATTTTCTCCATAGTTTTGATTGGGGATTTAGCTCCACACGAGGCTGACCTAAAAGTTGTAAAATCATGAGTTCCTATTAAAATTTGTGCAACCTCATTCATTTTGGTTTCATCAAGTTTTATTTTTAATTGCCATGCCCTATCTTTTTCTATGGATAATGGTGAGTCTCGATTAATAATTACATATTTATAAATTCTTAACTTTGCATCTCGTCTTGCATCAAAATCATCGTTTATTGATTCTGTTTTTAAAATACTGATAGATTCATTCTTTAAATGAAAATTCAAAGCATCAGTAATTTTTTTAACATCAATATCTTTATTAAAATCAAAATGAAAAACCTGATGTATTGCATGAACGCCAGTGTCTGTTCTTCCCGCTCCAAAAATTGTTATCTTTTTTTCAGCTATTTTCTCGATTGCCTGTTCAATCGCTTCTTGAACTGATCTGCCGTTTAATTGTCTTTGCCAGCCTACAAAATGAGTGCCGTCATATTCAACTATGCATTTCAGTCTTGGCATTTAAAATAGCTTTGATGCTTTGGGAATTTTATATCCTAACAAAAATTCTTTTACTTTTTGAATTTTCTTTCCAGGTCTTTGAATCTCTAAAACTTGAATTGCAAAATCTTTACAGGCAATTAAAAGATTATCATTAAGTGTTGCACCAATTTTGCCTTTTTGATCTGTAATTTCAGCTTTCCAAATTTTAATTCTTTCATTTTTAAATTTAAAACAAGCACCTGGAGTTGGATTTAAAGCATTAATTTGCTGCACAATCCTATCTGCATTATTATTCCAGTTAATTTCTTCATCTTCACGTGTAATTTTTTTAGCATGGGTAGCTTTTGTATGATCTTGCTCTAAAAACTTAGCTTTATCTTTGTCTATTAGATCGATGGCTTTAATAATTAATTTAGAACCCAAAATCGATAACTGGTCACTTAATAAACCGTAATTTAGCTGATCATTAATCTCTATTTTTTCAGACAACATCACAGGTCCCGAGTCTAAACCTTTTTCAATTTTCATAATTGAGATTCCTGTAAATTTATCACCATTCATAATTGCTCTTTGAATAGGTGCTGCGCCTCTCCAATAAGGTAATAGAGAAGCATGAATATTGATAAAACCTTTTTTTGATAAATTTAAAAAATTTTCAGGGATAATTTGTCCATAAGCAACAACGACTACTAAGTCGGGATTTATTTTTTTAAAGAAATCTAATTCTGTTTCATTTTTTAATGAGCTTGGATGGTGAACTTTTAAATTATTTTTTTCCGCTTCTAAATGAACTGGAGTTTTTTCAATTTTTAAACCTCTATTAGATTTTTTTGGAGGCTGCGTATAAACATGGGTAATATTTAATTTTTCTTTAAGTAATTCTTTTAATGCAGGAACAGCAAATTCTGGCGTCCCCATGAAAATTATTTTTAATGACATGGATTACCTAAAAATTAATGTGATCTGAAACGTCTTCCTTTTTTGCTTTTGAGAGTTTTTTTAAAATAAAAGATTTTTTTAATTTTGATAAATAATCAATAAACAAAATTCCATTTAAATGATCAATTTCATGTTGGATACAGGTTGCAAGCAAACCTTCTGCTTTTAATAATTGTTCTTTTCCGTTTTGGTCTAAATATTTTACATGACATTTTTCTGGTCTTTCAATTTCTGCAAATTGTTTAGGTAATGATAGGCAGCCTTCCTCAAAAGTACATTTTGTTTGGGATGTCCAAACAATTTCTGGATTTACAAAATACATAGGATTATTTGGTTCTGGTTCTTTTGCTATATCAATAACAATAACTCTTTTGTGCACTCCAATTTGAACGGCTGCAAGACCAATGCCAGGAGCTGCATACATTGTGTCCAACATATCTTTCATTAACTTTTTAATCTCAGCATCAACTTTTTGAACTGGCTTTGATTTAATTCTTAATTGAGGATCTGGCTCTGTTAAGATTTGCCTAATAGTCATAATGAAAAAATACTAAATCTACTTAATTAATCAAGCGCTTGATACTAATCGCTATTTAAAGAGCTACGATATTTAAACGCAGAAAATAATGTTCCATCATCCAAATATTCGATCTCCCCACCCACAGGCAGGCCGTGAGCTAACTTTGTTACTTTTACATTTAAATTTTTAATACTGTCTTTAATATAGTGAGCTGTCGTTTGACCTTCGATTGTAGCGCTTGTTGCTAAGATAACTTCTTTTACTGAATTAGCTTTAATTCTACTAACTAATGAACCTATTAAAAGATCTTCTGGATTTATGCCATTAATGGCTGAAAGAGTTCCTCCTAAAATGTGATACTGGCCACTGTAAACATTTGTGCCTTCAAGAGCCCACATGTCTGCTACATTTTCTACAACACAGATTTGTTCATAATTATTTTTATTACTACAATTACACTCAATTTTATTAGTTTTAAAATTTCCACAAATATTACAGCGAGCAACATTTTGATAAACTTTATCTAAAGCGCCAGACAATGGATTCATAATGTTATCTCTATTTTTGAGAAGATAAAGAGCAATACGTCTTGCGGACTTTGGTCCTAATCCTGGCAACTTTGCAATTAGAAACATTAATGTTTCTAAATCTGGATGAGAATTTTTTTTCATTACTAGAAAGGAAGTTTAAATCCAGGCGGCAATTTTAGACCACCCGTTATTTTTGACATTTCCTCAGATGATTTGGCTTCAATTTCTTTTTTAGCGTTGTTAGTAGCTATAATAATCAAATCTTCTAAAACTTCTTTTTCTTCTGTCATTAACTTTGGATCAATATCTATTTTGATCATCTCATGATTGCCATTCAAAATCACTTTCACAGCACCATTATTAGCAACGCCCTCTGCTTGAATATTCTTTAATGAAGCTTTTGCCTCCATCATCTTTTGCTGCATCTCTTGTGCTTTTTTTAACATACCACCAAAATCCATTACTTAATTTCCTCCACTTCATTAAGTTCGGCGTCTGGAAAGTTTTCTTTTATTTTTTTGTAAACTTCACTTTCAAGGGCATCTTGTAATAATTTTTTTTTGTAAATTTCTTTATTTTCAAAAATTGTACTTTTACCTGTTTCTTTTGATAAAGAAATAATCCATCTTTCACCTGTCCAAAGTTTGAGTTTTTCAGTTAAAGATCTTACAAAATTTTTGGATAATTTTTCATTAAATGAAATATCGATTTTTCCAGTTTCAAATTTTACTACTCGAACATTTCTTTCTAAATCAAACTTTAATTCAATTTCTTTTTTATCATTTGTAATCTCTATTAATTTTTCGAATGAATTAATTATCTCAAGTTTTCCAACTTCTTGTTTTTTTTCTAAAATTTTTGGGCTTCGATCAATATCTTCTGCTTTTTCTTGTATAATGCTTTTAATTTGCGTCTTTGCTGAGGTTTGTTTGTTAATTATTGTTCCAGGTTTAATTTCGTTAAAATCATCTTGTTTCTCAGTAGACTCGGACATTGCACGCGTATCTGAGTTTAGGGCATCCTCAATTACTTGTTCTGGGCTTGGTAAATCTTTTAAATGCACTAATCTCATAATTAACATTTGAAAAGAAAGAAAATGGTTTGGAACAAAACTTAATTCTTCGATTCCTTTAAGAATGAATTGCCAGATCATTGAAATATAAGAAAAATCAATATTTTTAGAAAGTCCTAAAATTACATCAGATTCAGATTCAGAAACCGTTAAGTCGTTCTCAATTTTGCCAAAACTTTTACTTCTAGAAATTAAATAAATAACTTCAAGCATGTCTTGCAAAACTAATTTTGGATCTGCTCCTAAATCAAATATTTCTTGTGCGTCTGCAAGGGCTTTTGCCTTATCACCATCAATTACAAAACGGACAAGGTCAATAATTCTTGAACGGTCTGCTATGCCTAACATTGTTCTCACTGATGTTTCGATTATTTCTTCACCTAAAATATTAAATGTTGAGATTGCCTGATCTAATATAGACAATGCGTCTCTTACTGACCCCTCTGATGCTTTGGCAATTAACATTAAAGCTTTTTCATTAATTTTTGCTTTTTCTTTTTCAGAAATTTTCTTTAAGAAAGAAATCATTTCCTCAAGTTTAATTCTTCTAAGATCAAATCTTTGACATCTTGAGATAATAGTTAATGGTATTTTTTTAACTTCAGTGGTTGCTAAAATAAATTTAAGGTGAGGAGGTGGTTCTTCTAAGGTTTTAAGCAAACCATTGAAGGCTTGCTTTGATAACATATGAACTTCATCAATGATGAAAACTTTATACTTGGCGCTCGTAGGATAATATTTAGCAGAATCAATTAATTCTCGAATATCATCAATTCCAGTTTTAGAAGCAGCATCCATTTCTAAAACATCGATATGATTTGAATTTGTTATAGCTTCACAATGACAGAACCCTTCACACTTTTTTTCTGGGCTTTCAGAATTTTTACAATTAATAGCTTTTGCAATTATTCTTGCAGTCGTCGTTTTCCCAACGCCTCTAATTCCTGTTAATAAATAAGCGTTAGGAATACGATCCATCTTGATCGCATTTTTAATAATCTGCACCATTACGTCTTGACCTATAACTTCATCAAAACTTTGTGGCCGATACTTTAGTGATAAACCTTTACGATTATTTTCCATAAAAAACGGGAGACTGAGGACAACCTGAAAAATTATCGTTACGGCTGCTTCCTTTCGGACCTGACCGGATTAGCGTAACCTCCACCTGCCACCAATCTCCCAAAATATTATAACAAGATAATTAAAAAAAAACGACAGCTATAATAATTTTAATATCTAAATGAATTGGCAAAATAAACACCCAAAATATCTAATTTTTCAGTGTGTTTTTTTAAAATAGTTAGAGCTTTTTTTACTGCTAGATTTTCCATATGCCCTTCAATATCAAGATAAAAACTTACCTGCTTAAAAGAATTACCTGTTGAAAAACTTTCAAGTTTTGTAAGATTAACTTTATTCTCAGCAAATCCTCCTAAAGCCTTATGCAATGCCGATGGCACGCTTTTTAGGCGAAAAATACAAGAAGTAATATATTTCTTATTTTTTTTATATAACTTTGGTCTTGCAGAAGCTGACATGATCAAAAATCTTGTAACGTTACCTTTTAAATCTTCAAAATTTTTCTTTAAAATCTTCAATCCATAAATCTTTGCAGCAAGAGCTGAGGCAATAGCAGATTCTGATTCAATTTGATTTTCAGAAATATATTTTGCAGAACCAGCAGTATCGGCGGCTACAATTGGCAGTAATTTTAATTTATAAATATTTTTCTTACACTGTCCAATTGCCTGAGCATGGCTTCTTACGGTTTCTATTTGTTTAATCGAAACATCTTTTAATCCTAATAAGCAGTGTTCAACTTTTTGAAAGTGTTCTCCTTCTATTTTTAATCTAGAAGAAGATAACAAATAATGAACGTCCGCAACTCTACCCGCTATAGAATTTTCAATTGGAATTAATAATTTACTATTTTTAGTACTTTTGGTTTTAACAAAAGCATCCTCAAAGGTTTTGCAGCATATCATGCTAGGATTTTTAAAAATCTTTACTGCTGCTAAGTGTGAATAAGCGCCCTGTTCGCCTTGTATAATTATTTTATTAGCCATTTTTCATAATATTTCTTATTTCTTCTAAATCTTCAATAGTATCTACTCCTAAAGGATAAGAATCCGTTAAACCTACGCTTATGGATATATCATTATCCATTGCACGCATTTGCTCTAGACTTCTATTAATTTCATTATCACTTCTTTTTAAAGAAATAAATTTTTTTAATGTTTCGTATTGATAACCATAAATGCCGACATGATGATAATAAAAATTATCTTTATTAATATTTTTTAATCTAAAAAAATCTAATGCATTATCAAAATTATTTATTTGCATTTCTTCTTTAGTTTCAATTTTTACAATATTTTTATTTTCTAAATCTTTTATAGAATTTAGTTCTGTGGCAAGAGTTGCTATTTGATAAGAATTATTATTCATAAATTTATCTAATAATTTTATTGCTGATGGATCAATATTTGGCATGTCTCCTTGTAGATTAATAATATTATCTGGTTTTTTAGAAAAATTTTTTTCTATAGCTTCAAAAATTCTATCGGAGCCTGTTTTATGTTCTTTGCTAGTTAAAATACTTTTTCCACCAACATCTTTAATAACTTTTGCAATTTCTTCATCTGCTGTTGCAACATAAACTTCACCAATTTTACTATCGATTGCTCTCTGCCAACAATGAACAATCATGGGTTTATTATTAATTAACAATAATGGTTTATTAGGTAATCTTGTTGCTCGTAAGTGGCTTGGTATTAAAATAACTGTATTGTTCATAATTAAAATTATGCGACTGTAAGACGCATAAAATAGATTTTAATAAAAATTTTTTACTTTAAAGATTATGATGTTATACAATTTAGATTATAAAAATCACTAGAATATGGACAGTTTTGAATTTAATAAAATTGCAGCAGCAGTACTAGTTGTTGCTTTATTATTAATTGGTTTAAATCAAATTGGAGATTCTGTTTATCGCGTAAAAAAACCTGAGACTCCAGGTTACAAAATAGAAGGTGTGGCAGAAACAAAAGCTCCTGTTAAAGGTGAAGCTAAAAAAGAAGAAAAATTAGCAGATATAAAAATTTTATTAGCAACAGCAAATGTTGCCGCTGGTGAAAATACATTTAAGAAATGTGCAGCCTGTCATACTAATGTAAGTGGGGGTGCATCAAAAATTGGTCCTCCTATGTGGGGAATTGTTGGTAAAAAATCTGGTTCACATCCAGAGTTTAAATACTCGTCTGCACTTGCTGCTCATGGAAAAGCTTGGTCCGTTGAAGAGCTAAACGGGTTTTTATATAAGCCAACTGATTATCTTAAAGGAACTAAAATGGCTTTTGCAGGTATTGCTAAAGATGAAGAAAGAGCAAATCTAATTGCATATTTAAGTACGCTTAAATAGTTTTCTTTATATTCTCTTCAAAAAAAAATAAATTATTTACTAATGACATTTTCTTATTTAAGTCCGCTTTTTAATCCTAAATCATTAAGAATGTTGTTTCTTGGCTTTGCGGCTGGTCTACCTATTCTTCTAATTTTTTCTACACTATCTGTTTGGTTGTTTAAGGCTGGAGTAAATAGGGCAACTATAACTTTATTTAGCTGGGTTGGTTTTGCATATTCTTTTAAATTTATTTGGACGCCTATAGTTGATAATTTAAAATTACCAATACTAGGCAAATTAGGGCATAGACGAAGTTGGCTTCTGTTGTCTCAATTAATGATAATCCTCTCATTAATTTTTATTTCTTTTACAGATCCAAAAACTTCTCTGATATGCACAGCAATAGCAGCAATATTTATTGCATTCTCAAGTGCAACTCAGGACATCGTGCTAGATGCCTTTAGAATCGAGTCTGCCTCAAAAAATCTACAAGGGGCATTATCTTCAATGTATTTAACTGGTTACCGGATAGCGATGATTGTCGCCGGAGCTGGAAGCTTATGGATTGCATCATTCTTAGGAACAGAAATTTATAATCAAAAGGTATGGCAACAGGTTTATCAAATAATGGCATTGCTTATGCTATTTGGAGTCCTGACAGTTTTCTATTCTTCTGAGCCAAAAATAAAAAGAAATATTGAAAAAAATTCTAATCAAAAAATTAAATTCTTTATTGCTTTTTTAGTTTCTCTGGCAGGATTTATTTTATGCTATTTATATTTTAAAGATTTATTTGATAGCAAAGACCCTATTATTAATTTTTTAAATGAATTTATTAAAATTATTTTTTGCTTCTTAACATTTTCTTTAATTATATTTTTTTTAATCAAAATAAAATTTCTTAACAAAGAATCTGCAAAAAATGCTTATGCAAAACCTGTTTTAGATTTCCTAAATAGATACGGATCAAAAGCAACATCAATTCTACTTCTAATAGGTTTGTATAGAATTTCAGATGTAGTCTTAGGAGTAATGGCCAATGTTTTTTACATAGAGAAAGGTTTTTCAATTGCAGAAATTGCTACCTATTCAAAATTCTTTGGAACTATAGCCACCATTGTTGGTGGCGTTATTGGAGGTCTTGCTTCAGTTCATTTAGGGGTAATGAGATCTTTGTTTATTGGAGCATTAATTTCAGCATTAAGTAACATATTATTTGCTTGGCTGGCGCTTGTTACTGCAGATGTTAAAATTTTAGCTTTTGTTATTACCGCCGACAATGTTGCGAGCGGTTTTGCGGGAGCTACTTTTATAGTCTATCTTTCGGCATTAACTTCAATAAAATTTACCGCAACACAATATGCTCTTTTTAGTTCAACAATGTTATTTTTGCCTAAACTAATTGCTGGTTACGCAGGAGGTTTTGTAAACTTATTTGGCTATCCAACATTCTTCATATTCACTGCTATCATTGGAGTTCCAGTTCTGTTGCTAATTATGTGGATAAACAAAACTATTAAAATTAATAAAAAATGATTTACAGAAATAACATTGGGGCATATATCTCGCTTGTGAAAAAAATATTATTATCTGCCATTTTAACTATATTAATCTGCAACACCGTTTCTGCTCAAAATTCTCCTTTTCCATTAAAGAGACAAGATTATTTAGATGCAAATAAAAAAGAATTAGAAAAAATATTTAGCAGCATAGATAAAGATGGTGATGGAAAAATTACAAAAGATGAATTTTACGCAAACCCTTTAAAGGACGCCGCAGCAAGATTTGATAATACCGATACAAGCAAAGATGGCGTTGTTACGCTGGAAGAAGAAAATGCTGCAATTGCTAAATTAAAAAAATTAGAAGCAGACGCTAAAAAGAAACAAGCTGAACAAAAAAAAGACCCAGCTCCCAAAAAATAATTTAATCTAAAAAATATATTTTCTTTATAACGAAAATATCTGTTATTGTTCTAACAGATCTATAAGAATATGTTGCTTACAGTCAAAAGCCCCATCGCGAATATTTACAAAAAAAATAATAATAAATCTGAAATTGTTACCCAAATTCTTTTAGGAGAAAACTTTATTACTCAAAGCAAATTTGGAAAGTTTTATAAAGGATATAAAGCTTACGATAAATATAAAGGTTTCATTGATGCGAAAGATTTGCATTTAGATAAAAGAAAAAAAACATACAAGATTATTTCTAAAGACTGCAACCTATATAAAAAACCAGCTAACAAACATAAAACAAATAAAAAATTATTTTTTAATTCTAAAATATCTATTTTAGATAATAAAAATAATTTTATTCAAACAACTGTTGGATGGATTTTAAAAAGAAATGCTAGACCTATAAATTTTAAAACCAAACATTTTCTTGATAATGTTAGATTATATCTTAATACAAAATATCTATGGGGAGGCAACAGTCCTAAGGGGATAGATTGTTCTGCCTTAGTTCAAGAATTATTAAAATTTAATAATATATATTGTCCGCGAGACTCTAAGGATCAAAAAAAGTTTTTTAAAAAAGAAATTACGATCAAAAATATTAGAAAGGGAGATTTGTTATTTTGGAAAGGTCATGTTGCAATTGCACTAAATAATAAAAAATTAGTACATGCTTTTGGTGCTAGAAAAAAAGTAGTTATGATGGGAATAAAAGAAACTATTAAAAAAATATATTCAAAATCTAAATTGCCACTATTGTGTGTTAAGCGTATTAAAAAATTATAATTAAAAATATTTGCAAAAATGAGAACATTTTTTCGAGTGATTCGGTCATATTTTATGCCTGCTTTGTTCTTGGCTGATAACAACAGGTAGTATCTCGAAAAAAATTTAATACTAAAAATGTCTTTATTGGAAAAAAATATTATTGCTGTTCTTGGTCCTACAAATACCGGCAAAACTCATTTTGCAATTGAAAGAATGCTTCAGTTTGGTTCTGGAATTATTGGACTACCACTTCGTTTACTTGCAAGGGAAGTTTATGAAAAATGTATTCAAAAGGTTGGTGTTGAGAAAGTTGCTTTAATAACTGGAGAAGAAAAAATTATTCCTCCTTATGCAGATTATTTTTTATGTACGGTAGAGTCTATGCCACTCGATATTAATGCTGAATTTGTGGCAATAGATGAAATTCAAATGTGTGCTGATCCTGAAAGAGGTCATATCTTTACTGATCGTTTATTAAATATGAGAGGAGATAAATTAACAATGTTTCTCGGCTCAAACATTATGCAAAATATAATACAAAAATTTGTTCCGGAGGTTGAATTTATATTTAAGGAAAGATTTTCTAAATTATCTTATTCTGGTCATAAAAAAATATCTAGGCTTCCTGGTCGAACAGCGATTATCGCTTTTTCTGTTGATGAAGTTTATGCGCTTGCAGAATTTGTTAGACGACAAAGAGGTGGTGCGGCAATTGTTATGGGGTCTTTAAGTCCCAAGACAAGAAATGCTCAAGTTGAATTATATCAATCTGGTGATGTTGATTTTCTTGTTGCAACAGATGCAATTGGAATGGGAATTAATATGGATATTGATAACATCAGCTTTAGTAATCTTAATAAGTTTGATGGAAGGCGTAATAGACATCTACGTCTAACTGAAATAGGGCAGATCGCTGGACGTGCTGGCAGATACATGAATGATGGAACTTTTGGTATTACGGGGAAATGTGACGAATTAAGTCCTGAACAAATAGACAAATTAGAAAATCATAAGTTTGATAGTGTTATAAATATTTACTGGAGAAATTCTAATTTAGATTTTTCTAATATAGAAAGTCTTTTGAATAGCCTTGATCAAAAACCCTATGATCATAGTCTTTTAAGAAATAAAGACCTACTAGATGAAAATGTATTAAAAACTTTAATAGTAAAAAATAATCAAATTAAAACTGATTACAAAAATAACAATCTCTCTACTTTATGGGAGTGCTGTCAAATACCAGATTTTACAAAAAGTTCTTATAACGAGCACATTGATATTGTTAGAAAAGTCTTTGAATTCTTAGTTTCTGATAAGGGAAAAATATCTAATGAATGGATGCGAGCACAATTAAGTGGTCTGGATAATGAATCTGGAAATATTGATACGATTGCAAATAGAATCTCACATGTAAGAACTTGGGCTTATGTTTCATATAAAAAAAATTGGGTTGAAAATAGTGATTATTGGATAGCTAAAACAAAAGATATTGAAGATAAACTTTCTGCAAAATTACATGAAGAGTTGTCAAAAAGTTTTATTGATAGAAGAATAAGCATTCTCTCTAAGCACTTAAAGCAAGATGCAAAATTAGAAACTAAAATTTCAGAAAAAGATGAAGTAATCATTGATAAACAATTTATTGGTACTATTAAGGGTTTGAGACTTAATTTAGATTTTTCAAGCACAGCGCTACAAACAGATATCAAATCTATAAAAAAAGCTGCTCGCCAAGGAGTTATCGAAGAATTAAAAAAAAGAATTAACAATATTATTAAAGAAAATGTTGAGACTGCAGCCCTTCAATTAAAAGAAGATTTTAAAATATTCTGGAAAGAAAACCCTATTGCAGCAATTATCCCAGGAAAAGATTATTTAAATCCAAAAATAAGACTACTAATTGATGACTCATTAGATGTAGATGAACAAACTGAATTAAGAAATTATTTAGAAAAGTGGATTGATAAAGAGAAAAATCTTCACCTTAATGATTTAATAAAAACTTCAAGAATCAATTTAGAAAACAGCTATGCTCGGGCTTTGTGTTTCAGATTATTTGAAAACCACGGAGTATTAAAAAGATTAGATGCCGAAGATTTATTAAAAAACTTAGATAAAGAACAAAGAGCTAATATTAAAAAAATCGGAATTAAAATTGGAAGATATCATATCTACCAGCCTCTTATGATTAAGCCTAAAGCTGTAAACTTAAAAATAATTCTTTGGAATTGTTTTAATAATAAAATTCAAAGAGAAAAGTGTCCAACTTTTGGATTAAATTTTTTAAAGAATTTTGAAACAAAAAATAAAGAATTTTTATTAATATGTGGGTTTGAAACTTTTGAAAACTATATAGTCAGAGTTGATATGTTAGAAAAACTCTTTATAAAAATCTTAAGCTCAACAAATAACAATCAATTCTCTATATCTTCTGAAATGCTTAATCTTCTAGGGTGCAGTAAAGAAGATTTTGAAAAATTACTAAAGTTAATGAATTATAAAAAAAAAGATAAAGACAAAGATATATTTAGCTATGATTTCAAACACAAAGATAAGAAAAAAATTAAAAAAGATAATGTTAAAAAAATTATCAACAACCCTTTTGCGTCTCTAAAAAATTTTACTTTAAATAATTAAATAATGCCCTGTATTTTTAAGGATAATAATAATATTATTAAAAATAATTTATTTTAATAGAATCATAAATGACATACGTAGTGAACGACAATTGTGTTAAATGCAAACTAACTGATTGCGTTGAAGTTTGTCCTGTAGATTGTTTTTATGAGGGCGAGAATATGTTGGTTATTAATCCAGATGAATGCATTGATTGTGGTGTTTGTGAACCAGAATGTCCTATCAACGCAATCGAGCCCGACACAAATAAAAATACTGAAAAGTTAGTAGTGCTAAATAAGGAGATGTCTGCAAAATGGCCTAATATTAATAAAAAAAAAGATCCACTTCCTGATGCGGATAAATTTAAAAATATACCTAACAAGCTTGAAAAGTACTTTAGTGATAAACCTGGCTCAGGTAATAAATAATCTTGTAAGCTTGTATTAACTAATCGTATGCTATATTAAGCGCCATGGAATTTCTAAAAAAAATCATGAAGAATAAAAAATCATCAGATAAGAAAAAAGAATCAATTATTAAAAAAAAGAAAAAAATTAAATTAGAAAAAAAACCAATAATAAAAGAAGTTCCTAAAAAAGAAAAACCTCCGGTAGAGATTAAACCTAAAGGAAAACGTGGAAGACCTAGAAATCCTGAATTAAAAAAAACTGCACAACAACCTACTTCACAACAAAAACCTCTAACAACATCTCAAAGTTCTACAGCTGAAATTGTAATTACAAAAGTTGCAAAACAAGAATCCGATAAAAAAATTTATAAAGTTAAAGATAACGTTATTTATCCAAAACATGGGGTTGGTCAAATTGTTGCAATTGAGAACAGCGTGATTGCTGACATTGAAATGACTTATTATAAAATTCAGATAACTAAAGATAAATTAATTTTAACAATTCCTGTTAACCAACAGGGAAACTTGAGACCTATATCAAGCGTAAACCAAATTAATAAAGCAATCTCTATCTTAAAAGGAAAACCAAAAATTAGGAGAACTATGTGGAGCAGAAGAGCTCAAGAATATGATCAAAAAATTAACTCTGGTGAAATTTATCAAATTGCAGAGGTGGTAAGAGATTTAAATAAAAATAGCGAAATTCCAGTTGATCAATCTTACAGTGAAAGACAATTATTCGAAAAAGCTTATGACCGTTTATTAGGAGAGGTAGCGATTGGAATGCAACTTACTAATGAGGATGCTAAAAAGAAATTAGATAAAGCTCTTGGTAAAAAAGAGGCCGTAACAGCAGAACCTATATAAAAAAAACGCCCTTCAAAAAATTTTGAAGAGCGTTTTTCTTGAAAACTAAAAAACTATCTTCTTCTTTTTTTTGCTTTCTTAGCTGGTTTTCTTCTAGAAGCTTTTCTTTTCTTAGAAGTTTTTTTAGCTGCTTTTCTTCTTTTAGCCATTTTTTTCTCCCTTTACGTTAATTATCACTTAAATAATTTAAGTGATTCGCATTTACAAATACTTAAAAACATATCGTTTACTAAGTCAAATTGTTATTTGTGGATAAAATTTTTAAAATTGAATCAATTTTTTTTTTGATTCAATTTTTATTGGTTTGCAGTAGTTTTTAATATTTTTTTAAGATTAAATTTTGTTTATATTTCAGTTAATTGCACTCGTAGCTCAGCTGGATAGAGTACAAGTTTCCTAAACTTGGTGTCAGAAGTTCGAATCTTCTCGAGTGCACCAAATTAAAAATAAAGCTTTTCTAATTGATCTCCAAAAACTTTTTTTACTTGGTGTCTTCTTATTTTCATTGTTGGAGTTAACATTTCATTCTCAATAGTAAATGGACTATCAATAATTATAAATTTTTTAATTTTTTCTATAATACTCAGTTCATGATTAATTTTATCAAGAATAGATTGTATTTTATTTTTTCTATCTTCAAGCTCTTTTTCAACGACTATTAAAGCAACTAAATAATTCTTTTTATCTCCATAAATATAGCTTTGAATAATTTCAGGGTAATTTGCTAATAAATTTTCTAATTTACTTGGAGCAATGTTATCTCCGCCAGCATTTACAATAATATCTTTTTTTCTATCAGTAATTTTTAAATATCCCTCTTGATCAATTTCTCCTATGTCCCCTGTATATAACCAATTATCTATTAAGATTTTTTCTGTCTCACTTTTATTATTCCAATATCCAAGCATAATATTTTCTCCTTTAACTAAAATCTCTCCATCTGTTGCTATTTTAACCTCAACATCTTTAAAAATTTTTCCAACAGTATCTATTTTAATTTTATCAATTGAATTGCAGCTTACAACTGGCGAAGCCTCTGTTAATCCATAACCTTGCAATGTTGGTAGCCCTAAAGAATTTAAAAATATCCCAACATTATAATCCAGAGGACCTCCTCCAGATATAAACGCTTTTATTTTTCCACCAAATTGATTCTTAATTTTTTTTCTAACAACTATATCTAATATAAAGTTAATAAATTTCTCAAAAATAGTCATTTTTTTAAATAATATTTTTTTCTCGCCTAATTCTAGTGTTTTGTTAAAAATTATTTTTTTAAAACTACTTTGATTTTGTAAATTAATTTTAATTTTATTAACAAGATTTGTATAAAACCTTGGCACTGCCGTCATAATAGTTGGTCTTGCAATTTTTAAATTGGTTAATAATTTATCTAAGCTTTCCGAATAGAATATTTTTGCTCCTAGGCTTAATTGAACAAATTGAACTGTATGTTCGTAAGAGTGGGATAATGGCAACCAAGTAAGAAAGGTATTTTGTTTTTTTTTAATAAAATATAAAAATTCTAAAGCACCTTCGCAATTTTTTAATATACCACCATGAGATAACACAACTCCTTTTGGTGTTCCTTGCGTACCAGAAGTATAAATAATACAAGCAGGATCTTTTCTTGTTAAACTTTTGTTAATCCCCCTAAAAAATATTTTTGTTTCCTCAATATCAATTTTTTTTTCTAAAACAGTAGAAAAATTAACTACATTACCTGCAACGCTTTCGTTAGTCTGATTTAAAAGAATTATAAAATTAAAATTGTAGTTAATTTTTTTTGCTGCCAATAAAATATTCTTTAATAGCTGAGGGGTTGAGACAATTAACCCTGAAGGCTTGCAGTCATTAATTGTAAATGCAAAATCATTTACTGTGTACGTTGTATAATTTGGAACTGTAATGGCTGAATTTAACAATATTGCAAGGTCTGCAATTAACCATTCTGGTCTATTCTCTGATACTAGCAATACTCTGTCGCCTTTTGTGATATTTTTTTCATTTAAGAATTTTGCAAGTTTTAAAACATTATTGGTAGTGTCTGACCAAGTATATGTCTGAAATTTTTTTAAATTTAAATTATTAAAGAATAAATGATCTTCTTTTTGATATTTTTCACATTGTAAAAAAAATATTGCATTTAAACTATTAAAAGATGAAATTTGCATGACCATTATTTTACTTTTTTAATCTCTTTATTCTACAATAGTTATTTTAGATGCTAATAATAAAATTAAATATATAAGCTTTTTTAAAATGAGATCTTTATATAATAAAATTTTATCTATCTGCTCTAAAAAACAATCTGAAAAATTTTTATATTTTATAAGTTTTATTGAAAGTAGCGTTTTTCCAATTCCAATTGTTTTTTTGATGATCCCTGTCCAATTAGTAAAAAGACACAGGGCAATGGCTATCGGTTTTTTTGTAACCGTATTTTCAGTGCTTGGTGGAGCCCTAGGCTATTATTTGGGTTATTTTTTTTACGATACGATTGGAGCAAAAGTTATAAGCTTATATGGATATCAAGAATCCTTTATAGAATTCACAAATTCAATCTCAAAAGAGATGGAGTTTTGGATTGTATTTTTTTATGCGTTCACTCCTTTTCCTTACAAACTTTTAACTATTGGCAGTGGTTTTGTTCAATTCAATTTTTGGATATTTATTATTGGCAGCTTCATATCAAGATCGATCCGTTTTTTAGCAATAAGCTATTTAATATGGAAATATGGAGAAGGTATAAAAAATTTTATAGAAAAGTATTTAAATATCTTATCGATAGTAAGTGTAATCGTATTGTTAATAATTTTTTTTATAATAAAATATTTATTTTAATTGGTGCGGAAGGAGGGATTTGAACCCTCACACTCTTGCGAGCAATAGATTTTGAGTCTATCATGTCTACCGTTCCATCACTTCCGCAAATCTTATTTTTATTTCTTATTAATAAAACTAATTTTTATTAAAATCGCAAGAAGCAACCAGATAATAAAAGATTCTCCATGGCTAATGCGATAAGATGCTCCAGAAAACTTAGCTATACCAACAACGATGTAAAAAACGACTGGCGAAATAACTAAAGATATAGCAAATTGTTTAATATCAAATTTTAATTTCATTTTTTAATTATATAAATTCAAATATACATGACAAGTTAATGTTAAAAAATCTATTAAATAAACTTATAAGACTAGCGGGACATAAATTGGCTAGATATTTTTTGGCCGTTTGGTGTTTTTTTGAAAATATATTCTTTCCATTTCCTTCGGACGCTATTGTAATTCCCATGTCTATTTCTAAACCAAAAAAATGGTTTGAAACTTTTATGATTGCAAGCGTCGCTGCTTTTTTAGGGTCAATTGTTGCTTATGCTATCGGAAGTTTTATGTTTCATAAATTAGGTGTTCTTATATTTGAACTTTCAGGAATAGATGATCCTAAAAAATTTTTATCGGTATTCTATAAAAAGAGCACAATGATAGCTTTTGTCATTATATTATTTGTCTCAGGATTTACTCCTCTTCCTTTTAACTTGCTTGCCATAACAAGTGGTTTTGTTGGTTTTAATTTTTTTTTATTTGCTGCAACTGCTCTTTTTACTAGAAGCAGCAGATACTTCTTATTAACCTATCTTTTTTCAAAATACGGACCTAAAATTCAAAGACAGATCGACAAAAATTTTGCATCTTTTGTAATGTGGGTAATTGGGAGCTTTGCTATTGTGATCGCAGGAATGTATTTGTTTTATATTAAATTTCCACAATATTTTGTTGCTTGATAAATAAAATTCATAAGTATTTTATATATATTTTTGTAATCAATCTATTTGTTGTCTCATCAGCATTATTTATAGAATATATTTTAAAAGTTAAACCTTGTGCTCTTTGTATATATCAACGCTACCCCTATTATTTAATTTTATTACTTTCTGCTTTATTTTTTTTAAAAAATAATTGGAAATACTCATTAATGATTTTAATGACTTTAACATCGATAGTAGGTTTTTTTCTTGCTGGGTACCACGTTGGAATTGAATATGGAGTGATTGACGAGCTATCTAGTTGCAAAACAGAAATCAGTAAAAATATATCTAAAGATATTCTTTTAAAAGAATTGCAAAGTAAATTAGCCCCATCATGTAAGCAAGTGGACTTTAAATTATTTGGTATGTCTTTAGCTTTAATTAATATGATTATGTCTTTAATTTTTGCAATTTTATATTATAAAATGTTCTCATGGATAAAAAAAACAAGCAAATAGCTGAGATGATTAGAGTCAATCACGCTGGCGAACGTGGAGCTATAAAAATATATGAAGGGCAATTAAAAGCTCTTCAATTTTTTAATAAAGATCCAGAATTACAAAGTACTCTTAAGGACATGCGTGATCATGAGTTAGAACATTTAAAGTTTTTTGAAAATCAAATTATTGAAAGGAAAGTTAGACCTACAGCTTTACTTCCTTTGTGGGATGTACTTGGTACAGCTCTTGGTTTTGGTACGGCATTACTTGGGAAAAAAGCTACAGCTTTATGTACGTCAGCTGTTGAAGAGGTTATTGGTGGTCATTATGGGGAGCAGATAGATATTTTATCTAAAGATTATAAAGAAGAAAAAGAACTAAAAGAAAAATTTATTAAATTTAGAGAAGAGGAGCTTGAGCATAAAAATACTGCTGAAAGTTTAGGCGCTAACAATGATGGTTTATATTCTATTTTAGACATCGTAATAAAAAATACTTCTAAATTAGCTATAGCTATTTCAAAAAAATATTAGCTTTCAAGCTTAACGTCCCAATATAAATAATCTAACCAGCTCTGATGTAAAAAATTTGGTGGAAAAAATTTTCCATTATCATGTAACTCTTCCACTGTTGGTCGAGATGGTTTTGTTTTTGGAATCATCCCACTGACTTGGGGAAGTTTGCCGCCTTTTCTTACGTTACATGTACAACAAGCAGACACCACATTCTCCCAACAAGTAATCCCCCCTCTAGATCTTGGAATTACATGATCAAAAGTTAAATTTTTATTATCCCCACAATACTGACAAGAAAATCTATCTCTTAAAAAAACATTAAATCTTGTAAAATTAGGAAACTCCGAAGGTTTTATGTATTTCTTTAATGATATTACGCTTGGTAATCTCATAGAAAAAGAAGGACTTCTAATTTCCCGATCATATTCTGAAACTATTGTCACTCTATCTAAAAAAACATCACGGACAACATCTTGCCAACACCATAAGGATAAAGGGTAATAACTCAAAGGTCTATAGTCGGCGTTCAATACAAGAGCTGGACACTTATCCAAAGGGACTGAATTAGATTCTGTAATAATCATTTAATATATAATTAATATATCAATTTTATTTGTAATCAAAAACATTTATTTTTTATTGATGTTAATAAATTCTAGACCTAAACTTAATCCTTCGACTGGAATAGAATGGCCACAACCTTTAAAAATTTTAGTTTTTAAATTAAATTTATTTTGTAGTAAAAAATTTTTTGCCTCCATCATTTCTTCTAACGGAACAACACTGTCATCATCTCCGTGCATTAAAAAAATCGGTGGTTTAGATTTAATATTCTGCTCTAAAAGAACGGGATCATAAATCTTTCCTGAATAACCAACTACTCCTGCAACTTTATTAGAATTTGTTAGCGCATAATGTAATGACATCATCGTTCCTTGACTAAAGCCTACTAAAAACAACTTTGAATAGTCTAAATTTAATTCTTTGAGTTTCGCATTAATAAAATCTGTTAATTTTAATATTGAGTTTTGCAGTTCTAAATTAATTTTTTTAACGTCATGACTCATTAGATCAAACCATTCAAATCCTCCTGGGTTTACTGAGCAAATATTTGGTGCATTAGGTGAGGTAAAATAAAAATCTGGCAAAAATCTTTGCCAATAATTTCCAATATTAATTAAATCTTTTCCATCCGCACCATATCCATGACAAAACACTGTTAAATAATTTGCCTTGGTAGCAGTTTGTGGCAAAGAAGTTGCCTTTAAAAATATATTTTCTTCAATTAATTTCATTAATATTTTATTTTATATAATTTATATTATTTTATGATAATTATTTCTTAATGTCAGATTTAAGTCGTATTATTGCAATAGTTGCATTGATTGTTGTTACCGTAATTCTTATACGTGGATTAAAATCATTTTTCCTTGGCAGCAATATTGATGACAAAAGAAAAGGAAACAAGCTAATGCAGTTAAGAGTTGTTGCTCAATTTGTCGCTATAGTTATTTTAATGACTCTATTTTATTTTCATAAAAAATAGATTTAAAGATTCCTTAACCAACTAATAAATTTTTCATCAGCAAAATCGATAGATCCTATAACTCTTGCTATTTCTTTCCCATTGCGGTTCACAATTAAAGTTGTGGGTAGGCCTCTTAATCCAATTTTGTTAGCCAAAACGTAGTCTGGATCATAATAAGTAGAAAAATTCTTAATTTTTAAATCAGTAAAAAATTTATCAGTTTTTTTCTTATTTATTTTTTCAAGATCAATTGCAAATATTTTTACTTTATCTTTGCCCATAACATCAACTAATTTATCAATTGAAGGCATTTCTTCTTTGCAAGGCACACACCAGGTAGACCAAAAATTAATTAGATTTATTTGATGATCAAATTTATTAAATTTTAATTTTTTACCAGAGAAATCTAGAAATTCTTCACCAATAATTTCTTTTGGAACCTCATGCACAACTATGTTCTTGAAGGGAAGATCTTTAATTGGTTGTGATAAAGAGTGATTAGTAATAAATAATAATAAACTAGTTAAATAAACTAAATATTTAAAAGAATTACGTAAAAAAAACATAGTTTAGTTTTATATATTATTAAAAATATGACTAAAGAAAATAAAAATAAAGTGTGGGGTACAAGAGTTAAAAAACCTACATCTAAACTTTTACAATCAATTAATTCTTCGATTGATATAGATAAAAGACTATTCAATGAAGATATTGATGCATCTATTGCTCATTGTGAAATGCTATCAAAACAGAAAATTATTAAAAGTGAAACTGCTAAAAAAATCATTTTTGGATTAAAAAAGATTAAAATAGAAATACAAAATAATAAATTTGAATTTAAAAAAGAGCATGAAGATATTCACCTAAATATCGAAAAAAGATTATTTGAAATTATAGGAGATCACGCTGGATTTCTTCATACAGCAAGATCAAGAAATGATCAGGTGGTAACAGATTTTAAACTTTGGGTAAAAAAATCTACAAACATTATTGATAAAAATTTAACTCTACTCATCAAAAGTTTTTTAAATAAAGCTAAAAAAAATATTGATGTAATCATGCCTGGATTTACGCACCTTAAAAATGCACAGCCGGTGCTGTTTTCTCATTATTTATTGGCGTATGTAGAAATGTTCAAAAGAGATAAAAAAAGAATTAAAAATTTCTTAGAAAATATTAATGAAAACCCATTAGGATCTGCGGCTCTTGCTGGGACTTCATATAATATTGATAGAAATTTTACTTCAAAAAAACTTGGATTTAAAAAACCCACTGACAACTCTATTGATTCTGTTTCAGATAGAGATTTTGCTATTGAATTCTTATTTATAGCCTCTTTGTGCTCAATGCATCTTTCAAGACTAGCTGAAGAAATTATTATTTGGAATTCAGATCTTGTAAATTTAATCACTCTTGAAGACAGTTTGTTAACGGGATCTTCAATCATGCCTCAAAAAAAGAATCCAGATTCTGCAGAATTAATTAGAGGCAAAACTGGAAGAATATTTGGACAACTATCTTCGATGTTGACTACTATGAAAGGCTTACCCCTTGCCTACTTTAAAGACATGCAAGAAGATAAAGAAAGTGTATTTGACTCATACGATACTCTTTTATTAAATATTCAGCTTGCTGCCGAATTGGTAGAAGGGATGAAACCAAATAAAGCTAAAATGCTTGCCGCTGCAAAATTAGGTTTTACTACCGCAACAGACTTTGCTGATTATTTAGTTAAAAAAGGAATGTCTTTTAGAGATGCTCATAAAAAATCTGCAACTCTTGTAAATATTGCTGAAAAAAATAATCAAACACTTGATGAGTTAGATTTTTTAACGATAAAAAAAGTTGAAAAAAGCGTAGAAAGAGATGTTCTAAAAATGTTTGATCTAAAGAATTCGGTGAATTCAAAAAAATCTTATGGCGGAACATCACCGTTTAATGTTAATAAAATGATAAAAAAATATCAAAAAGAGTTTAAATGATTAGAATTTTATTAGTATTATCAATATTATTTTTAACAACGTCCTGCGGTGTAAAGAATAATCCTGTTTACCAATCTTTGAATAATAATTTTGAAAAACAATCTTTAGAAACTAAAATTGATATCAAAATCATTTAATGAATTTTCTAAAATTCAAAAATAAAAAATTATTTTTTGAAAATATTGCTATATCAAAAGTAGCAACAAGAATTAAAACTCCATTTTATCTTTATTCTTTAGGACAGCTAAGATTTAATTTTAATAATTTTAAAAAATCTTTTAAAAAAATCAATCCAATTATCTGCTTTTCTGTAAAATCAAATTCAAATTTAAAACTTATTTCTGAATTAAAAAAACTTGGCTCTGGAGCAGATGTTGTTTCAATTGGTGAATTAAAAATTGCTCTTAAGGCAGGAATTTCTCCAAAAAAAATAGTTTTTTCTGGTGTTGGTAAGACAGAAGAAGAATTAGATTTTGCAATTAAAAAAGGAATTCTCTTAATCAATGCAGAGTCGGAAGCTGAGATAAGAGCTATTAATAAAATTGCCAAAAAAAATAATAAAATTGTCTCTGTGGGAATCAGAATTAATCCAAATATCTCAGCTAAAACTAATAAAAAAATATCTACAGGGAAAAAAGATAATAAATTTGGTGTTTCAATGAACGCTTGTTTGGAAATATTTAACAACCAATATAATTATGAATATTTAAGATTTGAGGCAATTAGTGTTCATATAGGTTCTCAAATTATGGACATTACCCCTTTCAAAAAAGTTTTAAATGCACTCTCAAACTTTAATAAAAAAATTAATCTAATTGGAATAAATCTAAAATATATCGATCTGGGTGGTGGAACTGGTATCCCGTATTCAAGTAGCGAGAAAAACTTTAATCTACAACAATACTCAAATCTTGTTCTTAAATTTAAAAAAATAAATAATGTAGAAATTATATTTGAGCCAGGAAGATCTATTTGTGGCAATACTGGGGTATTAGTATCAAAGATTATTTACTTAAAAGATGCACCGGTGAAAAAATTTATAATTATAGATGCCGCAATGAATGATCTAATTAGACCAGCTTTATATGGGGCAAAACATCAAATTTATCCTTTATTAAAAAATAGCTCTACTATTAAAAAAAATACTGAATTTGTTGGCCCCGTATGCGAAAGTTCAGATACATTTATTTCTTACAATAAATATCAAAAACTTAATGAGGGGGATTACGTTTGTATTGATAATATTGGAGCGTATGGAAGATCTCTAGCTTCAAACTATAATACAAGACCTTATTCTGCAGAAATTTTAATTAATAAAAATACTTATCAAGTAATAAAACAAAGACAAAAATTGGAATCTTTGATCAATTAAATGCACTTTTTAAGATCTTTGGTATTTAATTTTGCAACATACTGCGGCTCTTTTTTCTCAACATTATTAGCTTTGCCAACTCTGATAATGCCAAAAAAGGCAATGCAATGGTTAGCTCGTATGTTAGGTTTTTATATTATTTTTTGCGTGAGATTTATTATTAATACAAAAATAATATTTAAAGGATTAGAGAATATACCAAAAGATAGAAAATTTTTTGTAGCTTCTGCACATCAATCGATTTGTGAAACTTTTGTTTTTAATGCCATACTTAATGCTCCTATTTTTATTGTTAAGGCTGAATTATTTAAAATTCCATTTTATGGATGGTGTATAAAAAAATTAGGATTTATAGGGACTCATAGAGAAAAAGTTACTAAAGATCACCTTATTTTTTTAGAGAAAACTGCTGAAGCCATTAATAAAGAAACATCTCCTTTAATTATTTTTCCACAAGGAACGAGAGTTAAGAATAATGAAAGAGTTCCCCTAAAAAGAGGAGTTTCAAGAATTTATGAAAAAGCAAAAGTAGCCTGTATACCTGTTAAATTAAATACTGGTGATGTGTGGCCTAGAGATAGTTTTTTTAGATTTCCTGGAGAAATCTACATTGAATTTAAAAAACCTATTGAGCCAGGTTTAAACATGAATGATTTCATGAATAAACTTGAAAAAGAAATTTATGATTAATTCTTCCTACCAAAATTAGGACTATCAATATCCTGACCTGCTTTAACGATTGCCTGTCTAATTTTTCTAGTTTTAGAAAAAAGTTTAAATAATTTACCTGCATCTTTTTTTATAATTGCACGTTTTAAATTATTTAAATCTAAATTAAATTTTTCCAGCATATGAAGAATCTGTTTTCGATTATTAAGAGCAATATCTCTCCACATAGTAGGGTCTGAAGATGCAATTCTGGTAAAGTCTCTAAATCCGCTGGCGCTATATTTAATCACTTCTGATTTTGTATCTTTCTCAAGATTAGCAGCGGTTCCTACAATATTATAAGCTATTAAATGAGGAATATGACTCGTGATTGCCATAACTTTATCGTGATGTTCAGGTGACATATGCTGAACTTTGCTACCAATTTTTTTCCAAAAATTATTTAATTTTTTTAAAGAGGTGGGATTTTTTTTATTTATCGGAGTTATGATGCACCATCTATTTTTAAATAAATCAGCAAAACCAGCTTCTGGACCACTTTGTTCCGTGCCAGCGACAGGATGAGCGGGAATCCATATAGTATTTTTATTAATTAATTTATTAACCGTATTAGTTACGAAAATTTTTGCCGAACCAACATCAGTTAAAATACAAGTATTTTTTAAGTTATTTTTAATAACAGAGACTATGTTCTTATAAGTTCCTAGTGGAGTACAAATAATTACTAAATCAGAATCTTGAACGCTTTTCTTTAGATTTGGCTCTATATGATTAGTTATCTTTAGTTTTACGATTTTTTTTAAAACTATTTTAGACTTATCGTGAGCAACTAAATTTTTGCATAAATGTTTTTTTTTAATTGCTCTTGCAATCGAAGATCCTATTAAGCCTAATCCTATTATTGTTATTTTGTTAAACATCAAAAATTTTATTCAGAGTTTTTAAAAATAAATTATTTTCTTTATTATTTCCAATGGTCACTCTTAGTGAATTGGGTAACCCATAACCCTTCATTTTTCTTAATATAATCTTAGATTTGATAAATTTATCATAAACTTTATCCGCTGTTACTTGTTTATTGTCAAAACGCATTAAGAAAAAGTTCGCTACTGGAATATTTGTTAGAATTCCCAAATTTACAAAATTTTCGAAAAAAATATCAGCCCACTTACTGTTGTGTTCTATATTCTTTTTTAACCAATTTTTATCGTTCATCGCCTCTACACCGGCTACTTGTGCAGCTGAATTGACATTAAAAGGGGGCTTAATAAGCTTCATTGCAGAAATGATATTTTTTGACCCATAACCCCAACCAAGTCTTAAACTAGCAAGACCATGTATTTTGGAAAAAGATCTAGTAATTAGAACATTACTGTAGCCTTTAAATAAATCTAAACCAGACACATAATCCTTATTAATAACAAACTCAAAATAAGCGTCATCAACTACTAATAAAATATTACTACGTAATTTTTTTCTAAGTAATAATATTTCATTTTTATCTAAATATGTTCCTGTTGGATTGTTTGGATTAGCCAAAAAAACAATTTTAGTTTTAGAAGTTACGTTCGCTAATATTGAATTTATATTTGCCTTAAAATCATCCTCTGGTGCTATAATAACTTTTCCACCGTGGATTTTGGTATAAATCCTGTACATCAAAAAACTATACTCAGTAACTATAACCTCATCATTTGGTTTTAAAAATAATTGACAGGCTAAGCTAATAATTTCGTCAGAACCATTACCAATAATAATATTATTGGGATTTAATTTTAAATTTTTGGATATCGATTGAATTAAAATATCTGAATTTCCATCTGGGTACCTATATAATTGTTTACTACTTTTAATAAATGCATTGATGGCTTTTTTTGAAGGTCCTAAAGCAGATTCATTGGCAGAAAGTTTTATTGGATCTTTAATATTTTTTATCTGAGATAATCCACCTACATATTTTAAATTATTAAAATTTTTGAATTTTAGAACCATATTTTTAAAAACATTTACTGATTTTATTTTTTAATTAACACAATGCTATTATGGTTGATACTATTTATAAAAATAAATCTTATAAAATTTTTAAAAACAACAACAAGACAGTCAATAAAACTGAATAAATTGACAATAAATTATGCCTAAGATAAAAACCATTTGCGCTGATTTACCGAATTGCGAGCGCATATAAACAGCTAAAGAGGTAAAAATCACTTCAAAGTGTTTTTTAATTTAAATGAAATTAGAGTCAAAAATAGTAATAGATTTTATAAAACCATTTTCAAAAGTTCTCGATGTAGGTTGTGGTGATGGAAGTATTCTTCTTCACTTAAAAAAAGAAAAAAAAATTGATGCTAGAGGCATTGAAATTGATCACGAAAAAGTTAAAGAAAGTCTAAGCAAAGGCCTTTCTGTTGTTGAAGGTGATGCCGAAAAAGATTTGGTCAATTATCCAGATCAATCTTTTGATTATGTAATTCTAACACAAACTCTACAAGCTTTTTACAAACCTAGAAAAGTTTTGCATGAGCTTCTGAGGATAGGGAAAAACGCAATTGTTTCTATTCCTAATTTTGGCTACTGGAAAGTTAGATTTAGTTTACTTTTTAAAGGAAGAATGCCAGTTACAAAAACATTGCCTAATACATGGCATGATACACCTAATTTACATATGTGCACCATTAAAGATTTTTTTGATTTATGCCATTCTGACAAAATTAATATAATAAAATCAATCGCGGTGACTCAAGATAGGTCTTCCGTCGTTTCAAATTTAAATTTAGAAATAAAAAATCTTTATTCCGAGTTTGGTATTTTTTTAATTAGTAAAAAAAACTAATTATTTTTTAATTATGGATATTCATATTATTCCTTGTCTAAAAGATAATTATGCCTATATCGTTGAAAATAAAGAAACTAAAAATGCATGCGTTGTTGATCCTTCTGAATCGGAGCCTGTTGTAAATTTTTTAAAAAAAAATAAATTAAATTTAAAATATATTTTAAATACACATCATCATGCCGATCATATAAATGGGAATCTAGACCTTAAAAAAAAATTTAATTCACAAATATTAGGTTTTGAAAAAGACAAAAATAGAATTCCAGGAATTGATATATTTTTAAATGATAAACAGATTTGGAATTTTGAAGGTTCTGATGTTTTAATAGAACATGTTCCTGGTCATACATCTGGACATATATTTTATTATTTTAAAAATGAAGAATCCGTCTTTACTGGGGATACTTTATTTTCTTTTGGTTGCGGAAGATTATTTGAAGGTTCCTATTTAGAAATGGTAAACTCTTTAAAAAAAATTAGATCTTTACCGCCTAAAACAAAAATATTTTGTGGGCACGAATATACAATTAATAATCTAAAATTTTGTATGGAAATAGATAAAAATAATTATCAATTAAAAGAAAAATATAATCAAATAAGTAGTAACATTAAAAATAAATTACCAAGCGTACCTTCTTATATAAGCGATGAGATAAAAATGAATGTTTTTTTAAAATTTGATGATTTAGAGTTTAAAAAAAGAATAGGGCTTGAAGATCTAAATGATGTTGATTTTTTTAAGAGGATTAGAGATCTAAAAGATAACTTCTAAAAACCAATACACCTGCTCATAATCACAATCTTGACAACCTAAGGTGGCTATATATATTGCCCAGACCTAAAAGAAATTACATATGACTTTTGCAGTAATCAAAACCGGTGGTAAACAATATAAAGTGTCAGCTAATGATACTATTAGAGTTGAAAAGCTTGATGATGAGGCTGGCAAAAAATTTGAATTTAAAGAAGTTCTTTTAACAACGGACAATACAACAACAGAAATAGGTTCTCCAATGATCGACGGGGCTTATGTTGAAGCTGAACTTTTAAAACAAGCGAGAAATGACAAAGTTATTATTTTTAAAAAAAGAAGAAGACAAAATTCAAGAAGAAAACGTGGACATAGACAACATGTTTCAATAGTGAAAATTTTAAAGATTTATGGTAAAAGTGGAAAACTTTTAGCTGAAGCTAAAAATGCTACTGTAGAAAAAAAAACTTCAGAAAAAAAAGTTGAAGCTAAAGTAACTGCTAAAAAATAGATAATAAAAAATGGCAACAAAAAAAGCTGGTGGCTCGACGAAAAACGGACGCGATAGTGCTGGAAGGCGACTAGGCGTTAAAAAATTTGGCGGTCAATCCGTAATAGCTGGAAATATTATTATGAGACAGAGAGGAACAAAAATGTTCCCTGGAGATAATGTTGGTATGGGAAAAGATCATACCATTTTTTCTAAAGTAAACGGCGTAGTAAAATTCGAGACGAAGAAACTCGGAAGAACTTACATTTCAGTAGTCCCTCAATAAACTCAGTTTATTTTTAAACTGAGATTTTTATTAATAATCAATAATATGGTTGTATGAAATTTTTAGATCAAGTTAAAATTATGATTAAGGCCGGAGACGGAGGAAACGGTTGCGTTGCCTTTCGAAGAGAAAAATTTATTGAATTCGGAGGACCTTACGGAGGCGATGGTGGTGCCGGAGGATCAATAATTGTCAAAGCCGTAAATGGTTTGAATACTTTGGTTGATTTTCGTTTTGCACAACACCATAAAGCTCAAAATGGATTTAACGGCTCTGGAAATAATAAAAGAGGACTATCAGGAAAAGATTTAATTTTGAGAGTTCCTGTTGGAACCCAAATATATGAAGAAGATAAAAAAACATTATTATTTGATCTAATAAAAGAAGATCAAGAATATGTCATAGCTAAAGGTGGTAACGGTGGGCTTGGTAATTCTAAATTTAAAAGTTCGACTAATAGATCTCCAAGAAAATTTACTTATGGAAAAAAAGGAGAAGAATTTATACTTTGGCTTGAATTAAAATTAATTGCTGATGTTGGAATTATTGGTTTTCCAAATGCCGGTAAGTCCAGTTTGCTTTCAATATCAACAAGAGCAAGACCAAAGATTGCTAATTATCCTTTTACAACTCTAAACCCAAATCTTGGAGTTGTTTTTATTGATAATAAAGAAATAATTATTGCTGATATACCCGGTCTAATTGAGGGTGCTCATAGTGGTTCCGGTTTAGGCGATAAATTTTTAAAACATATAGAAAGATGCAAAAGCATTATTCATATGATTGATATTAATGAAGACGATTTAGTTGATAAATATAACATTATTAGAAATGAACTTAAGGAATTTAACCCTGAATTAATAAAAAAAAGAGAACTTATTGTATTTAATAAGATTGATTTAATAGACGAGGAAGAAAAGAAAGAAAAAATAATGAATTTTACTAAAAAAATTAAGAAAAAAGTTTATGATATATCTGTTGAAAAAAAAATTAATGTAAAAAATTTATTGCGAGCTATTTAAATGGACATTTTAAAATACAAGACCATTGTAATAAAAATAGGCTCTAGTCTTATTGTTGACGGAAAAAACAGAATAAAAAAAAATTGGTTCAATAAATTAATAGAAGATATTAATTTTTTAATACAAAAAAATAAGCAAATTATTATTGTCTCTTCAGGAGCAATTGCTCTTGGCTGCGATTTATTAAAAATTAATAAAAAAAATACCAAATTAAGCCAATTTCAAGCAATAGCAGCTATTGGCCAAATTGAATTAATTAATCTTTTTAAAAAAGCATTTGAAAAGAAAAAAATAAAAATTTCTCAAATATTGCTTACTCTGGAAGATACGGAAGAGAGAAGAAGATCTTTAAATGCAAAAGAAACAATCAATAACTTATTAAAAATGTCTGTAATACCAATTGTAAATGAAAACGATACAGTTGCGACTTCAGAAATAAGATATGGCGATAATGATAGATTAGCAGCAAGAGTTGCTCAAATATGCAACGCTGATTGTTTAATCATGCTTTCAGACATTGATGGACTTTATTCTGCTGATCCAAAGAAAAATAAGAGTGCAAAAATAATTAAAAAAGTAACACTCATTGATAAGTCTATAGAAGCGCTCGCTTCTGAAAGCATCAGCTCTTATGGAACTGGTGGAATGATAACTAAAATTAAGGCTGCAAAGATTTGTATGCAGTCTGGATGTGATATGATTTTAACGAGTGGGATGATTAATAATCCTATTAAAAATATTATTAAAAATAAAAATTATACTTTATTTGAATCTCAATCATCATCCTTGAATGCAAAAAAACAATGGATTTTAAATTCCATTGCAACCAAAGGTTCAATTATGATCGATGAAGGTGCTGAAAAAGCATTAAAAAACGGAAAAAGTCTTTTACCAATAGGAGTAACTGCAATTGAAGGAAATTTTAATCGCGGTGATGCTGTTTATATTATAAATTCAAAAAATAAACGTATAGCAACAGGTATAAGTGCTTACTCTAGTTTGGATGCTAAAAAAATCGCTGGGTTTAAAACTGATAAAATTAAAGAAATATTAGGGTATGTTAGCCGAGGAGAAATGGTTCATATAGATAATTTAGTTTATCAAGCCGAATAAATTTTATGAGCAATAATTATTTAGATAGAATAGGTTTGAATGCTTTAAACGCATCAAAAGATTTGGTGCTTTTAAACGAAAAGAAAAAAAATAAAGTTCTTACAGATTTTTATAAAAATCTAAAATCAAATAAAAAAAAGATCTTAGCAGCGAATAAAATTGATGTTTTAAAGGCTAACAAAAAAAATCTTAGCAAAAATTTAATTGATCGACTAATTCTTAATGAAAATAAAATTAACTATATAATTAAGTCCATCCAAGAAGTTATTAAGCTTAAGGATCCAACTCAAAAAATAATATCAAAATGGAAAAGGCCTAACGGGATGGCAATTAATAAATATACAGTTCCTATTGGCGTTATCGGAGTAATATACGAATCTAGACCAAACGTTACTTCAGATGTAGCAACTTTATGTTTTAAGTCCGGGAATGCAGTTATTTTAAGGGGTGGAAGCGAAGCTATTCAGACAAATAAAGTTATTTCTGAATATTTTAAAAAATCTTTAAAAAAAAATAACATTAACGAAAATTGCGTTCAATTAATTAATAACACAAATAGAAAATTAGTTGATTATATGCTTTCAAAAATGGAAAGGTTTATTGACGTTATTATTCCAAGAGGAGGAAAAAACTTAGTCAAAAAAGTTCAAACAATGTCCAATATTCCAACCATTGGCCATCTAGAAGGATTATGTCATGTCTATATTGATAGGTACGCAGATTTAAACATGGCAAAAAAAATTACGCTAAACGCTAAAATGAGAAATACTAGTATATGTGGCGCTGCAGAAACTTTGTTAATTGATAAGGCTTGTGTAAAAACTCATTTAAAACCAATATTGCAATTATTAAGTATTAGTGGATGTAAAATTATTGGTGATCAAATCACCAAAAAAAATTATGTGAATTCCAAAATTTCTTTAGCAACAGAACAGGATTGGAAAACAGAGTATTTAGATTCTATAATCTCAGTGAAGATTGTGAATGGGATAGATGAGGCAATTGCACACATTAATAAATACGGGACACGTCATACTGATTGTATTGTTACTAATAATAAAAAGAATGCTTCATTATTCTTGTCTAAAATTAACAGCGCAATAGTTTTGCACAATGCTTCTACTCAATTTGCAGACGGAAATGAGTTTGGTTTTGGAGCAGAAGTTGGAATATCTACAAACAAATTACATCCTCGAGGACCAGTTGGACTTGAGCAACTAGTAACTTATAAATATCTAGTAAAAGGTAATGGACAAATTAGACCTTAATCTTTTTATTAAATTATAATGAAAATTGGGATTCTTGGCGGAACTTTTGACCCTCCTCATATCGGGCATTTAAATATTTCATTGGAGGCAATTAAAAGATTTCAATTAAACAAAGTTATATGGCTTGTTACAAAAAAAAATCCTTTAAAAAAAAGTAACTCAGTAAACGATATTTCTAATAGGATAAAATTATGCAATCATTTTATAAAAAAAAATAAAAATATAATTAAAGTTCAGTATACTGAAGAAGAAACCGGATCAAATTTCTTATTTGATAATATAAACTACATAATTAACAAATCTGCAGATCATAAATATTATTTTATTATGGGCGCTGATAGTTTTGTTAAATTTAATCAATGGAAAAAATATAATGAAATTTTAAATAAACTATCCATTATTGTGATGAATAGACCTGAATTCTCAATGAAATCATTAAATTCTATAGCCGCAAAAAAGCTCGAAAAATACAAATCTTTAAATTTAGTTTCAAAAGATAAACAACATAGATGGTATTTTTTAAGCACAAAAGGTATGAATGTTTCATCATCAAAAATAAAAAAAACAATTAATGCAAATTAAAAAAAAAGAAGTCCTTCTAAAAGAAATAATTAAAATTCTTGATGATAATAAAGCAAAAGACATCGTAACTATTGATCTTGCAAACAAGAGTTCTATTGCTGACTATATGATTGTCGCAAGCGGAACATCTTCTAGGCACATTCAGTCTGTTTCTGAAAATACAATTGAAGAATTAAAAAAAATGGGAATTAAGGGTTGCAAAGTTGAGGGTAGAGATAGTGATAACTGGAAGCTAATTGATGCAATTGATATTATAGTTCACATTTTTCACCATGAACAAAGAAAAAATTATGAGTTGGAAAAAATGTGGGCTGATATTATTCCAAATCAAAAAATCTTTGTTTAATGAAAATTAAAATCCTTTGTTTAGGAAGATTAAACAAAGATGAAGAAAATGAGCTGTGCAAAAGGTATGAAAGCAGGCTCAAAAGTTTAAAAAATAGTGGAATCACTAATTTTGCAATTGAACATATTTCAAAAAAAGAGCTCGAAAATATAATTAAAAATAAAAAAGAAAAAAAAATTATATTTCTTAGTGAAAGCGGACAAGATCTTAATACTGAGAACTTTTGCAAAAAATTAAAAAAACTAATTATCTCATCAATTAAAGAAGTATTATTTATTATTGGAGAACCAGAAGGTTTTAAAAAAAACCTAAATAAAGAAAGCTTTGAAGAAATATGTCTTAGCAAACTTACTTTTACCCACTCTTTGACTAGAGTAATACTTACCGAACAAATTTACAGATGTGCTACAATTATGGTAAACCATCCCTATCATAGACAATAATAATGAAAAAAATTTACTTATTACTTACATTTTTATTTTTAAATCTATTTTCGCAGAATGCTTTTTCACAAAAAAAAGATGTTCTTTATGAAAAATTAGATTTGTTTGGAGACATTCTTGAAACAATAAACAAAGAATATTTTAAACAAATTAATGAAGGCGAAGTAATTGATGGAGCAATTAACGGAATGCTTCAATCGTTAGATCCCTATTCTTCTTACATGAGTCCTAAAACATTCAAGAGCATGAATACTGAAACCAAAGGTGAATTTGGTGGTCTTGGTATTGAAGTTACAATGGAAGCTGGACTGGTAAAAGTAATATCTCCAATTGATGATACTCCTGCCGATAGGGCTGGAATAAGGTCTGGAGATTATATTATTAAATTAGATAACAAGCAGGTTAAAGGTTTAACATTGGATGAGGCTGTAAATACTATGCGTGGTAAAAGCGGAACTCCAATCACATTAACTATTAGAAGAATAGATGTTGATGAACCAATAATTGTAAAAATAGTTAGAGAAACAATTAAAACTAAATCTCTTGTTTCTGAAATTAAAGAAAATATTGGTTATTTAAGATTAAGATCTTTTAATGAAAAAAGTGGTGATGAATTAATAGAAAAAATTAGAGAAATAAGCAGAAGCAAACCAAACATAACTGGTTACATTTTGGATCTACGAAATAATCCTGGCGGTCTTCTTTCACAGGCAATTAAAATATCGGATGCTTTTTTGGATAGTGGAGAGATTGTTTCTACAAAAGGAAGAGATCCTAAGGATATAAAAGTTTACAATTCTAAAAAAGGTGATGAAATTAATGGAAAACCACTCATTGTACTTATTAACAAAGGATCAGCTTCTGCGTCTGAAATAGTAGCTGGAGCCTTAAAAGATCATAAGCGAGCAATTGTTATTGGTGAAAAATCTTTTGGCAAAGGTTCTGTTCAATCTATTATGCCTTTATCTAATGGTGGCGGATTAAGATTAACGACAGCTAAATACTATCTGCCAAGCGGCGAAACAATTGAAGAAATTGGCGTTCAACCGGATATTAAAGTAGATCAACAGAAAGAAAATTTTAAAATAAACGATCCTACAAACGATAATCAATTAATTTACGCTCTTAAACTTTTAAAAGCATCATGAAAGATTTAAGCAATCTTCCTTATAGAAAAGGTGTTGGGATAATGCTTCTAAATCAAGAAACTAAAGTTTTTATCGGAAAAAGAATTGATAGTACTAAGGCATGGCAAATGCCTCAAGGGGGAGTTGATCAAAAGGAAGATGTTCTGAACGCTGCCAAAAGAGAGCTTAAAGAAGAAACAGGAATTACGTCAATTGAAATTATAAAAAAATCAGAAAAGGAATTCGTTTACGATTTGCCTAATGAGCTCCTTGGTAAAATTTGGGATGGAAAGTATAAAGGACAAAAACAAACTTGGTTTCTTGCAAAATTTATGGGTGAGGATGAAGAGATTAATATCAAACAAAAAAAAGCAGAGTTTTATGATTGGCGTTGGGCCGAACCTTTGGAGCTACCTAAATTAATAGTTCCTTTTAAAAAAAAACTTTATCAAGAAGTTATAGAAGAGTTTAAAAAGTACCTTTAAGATTTTAAATTATTAATCTGGTCAACAATTTGATTGTTAAGATAAATTTCTTCGTCGGAAATTTCTTTATTACTTAACTTTTTTTCTGCGTTCTGTTTTAACTTAATTAACTCTTCACTTTGAAACTCTGTACTATTAAAAAAATTATCTAATAAAATACTTAATTTATTATTAGAAAATTCTACAGTCCCTCCTGTAGAAAAAAATGTATCTACATTACTTCCTGCTTTTGCAATAATTTTTCCTGCTTTAAGAAAAGTGATTAAGGAAATATGATCTTTAAAGATTTCCATATCTCCTTCTATTCCAGAGACAACAACGCTATCAACTGCTTTTGAATAAGCTACTTGCTTTGGAGTTACGATTTCTAAATGAATATTATCTGCCATTTAAGTTAAGCCGCAGCTTCTTTTGCCATTTTTTCAGCTTTTGCAACTGCCTCTTCTATTGTTCCAACCATATAAAAAGCAGATTCTGGTAAATGATCATACTGACCTTTGCAAATTGCATCGAAACCTTTAATTGTTGATTGTAGATCAACTAATTTTCCTGGTGAACCTGTAAATACTTCAGCGACAAAGAAAGGTTGTGATAAAAATCTTTGTATCTTTCTTGCTCTTGATACAACTAATTTATCTTCCTCTGATAATTCATCCATACCTAAAATTGCTATAATATCCTGTAAAGATTTATAGTTTTGCAGTATTTTTTGAACTTCCCTAGCAACTCTATAATGTTCCTCACCAACAATTCTTGGATCAAGAATTCTTGAAGTTGAATCTAAAGGATCCACTGCTGGATAAATTCCAAGCTCAGCAATCTGTCTTGATAAAACTGTTGTTGCATCTAAGTGAGCAAAAGAAGTCGCGGGCGCAGGATCTGTTAAATCGTCCGCAGGTACGTAAATCGCTTGCACAGAAGTAATCGATCCTTTGCTAGTTGTTGTAATTCTTTCTTGTAGGTTACCCATGTCAGTTGCCAATGTTGGTTGATATCCAACTGCAGAAGGAATTCGACCAAGTAATGCTGACACTTCTGATCCGGCTTGTGTAAATCTAAAAATATTATCAACGAAGAAAAGAACGTCTTGACCTTCTTTATCTCTAAAATATTCGGCAAGCGTTAATCCTGATAATGCAACACGAGCTCTTGCTCCTGGGGGTTCATTCATTTGTCCATAAACTAAAGCAGCTTTAGATCCCGGACCATCAGTTTTAATAACGCCTGACTCTATCATTTCGTGGTACAAATCATTTCCTTCTCTTGTTCTTTCTCCAACTCCGGCAAACACTGAAAAGCCACCATGCGCTTTTGCAACGTTATTTATTAATTCCATAATCAAAACTGTTTTTCCAACTCCGGCTCCGCCAAATAATCCAATTTTTCCACCTCGAGAATATGGTGCAAGCAAATCAACAACTTTTATTCCTGTAACCAAAACTTCTGTTTCAGTCGATTGCTCAACATAAGCTGGTGCGGCTCTATGTATTGGCCATTTTTCTTTTGTTTTCAAAGGTCCTCTTTGATCAATTGGTTCTCCTATAACATTAATAATTCTTCCTAATGTTTCTGGACCAACTGGAACAGTAATTGGTGTGCCAGTATTTATCACTTTATCACCTCTTTTTAATCCTTCTGTTGTATCCATCGCAATAGTTCTGACTGTGTTTTCTCCAAGATGCTGTGCAACTTCTAGAACTACTCTTAATCCATTATTATCACACTCAAGGGCTGTTAAAATCTCTGGCAAATCATTATCAAATTTTACGTCTACAACCGCACCAATAACCTGAACTATTTTTCCAAATTTATTTTCCATAATTCTTCTATAAAGATTCAGCTCCAGAAATAATTTCTATTAACTCTTTAGTAATTACCGCTTGTCTTGTTCTGTTGTAATTAATTGTAAGTTTTGAAATTAAATCTCCAGCGTTTCTAGTTGCGTTATCCATGGCTGTCATTCTTGATCCTTGCTCGCTAGCCTGATTTTCTAAAAAAGCTGCATAAATCTGCGTTGCAATATTTTTTGGCAAAAGATTTTCTAAAATATCATTTTCATCTGGCTCATATTCATACTCGCTATTATTTACTAAAGTTTGCTGATTTGATTTTTGTTCAATTGAAACTGGGATTAACTGCTGTGCTTGAGGGATCTGGGAAATAACACTCTTAAATTGATTATAAAATAATGTGCAAATATCAAATTCATTTCTAGTAAATAAATTTAAAATTTTATCCGTAATTTCTTGTGCTTTACCAAAAGAAACAACTTTTTCGTCTTTTAAAGTTATTCTATCAATAATGTACTGATTATACTTTCTCTTCAATTGATCATTGGCCTTACCACCAACAACTATGATCTTTAGAGTTTTTTTCTCGTTTAATATTTTTTCAAAATACACTTTTGCTTTTCTGCAAATATTTGTATTGAAGCCGCCACATAATCCTCGATCAGAACTTAAAACTACACAAAGATGAGTTTCATTTTTTTGATTTCCTACTAATAATTTTGGCGCTGAATCCATGTCAGTTACTGAATTTTTTAAATTTGATATTATTGAATTTAACTTTTCAGAATAAGGTCTTGCGTTCTCAGCGTTCTGTTGGGCTTTTCTAAGCTTAGCAGCAGCGACCATTTTCATAGCCTTTGTTATTTTTTGAGTAGATTTTACGCTACTAATTCTGTTTCTTAAAAACTTTAAACTCGCCATTATTTTTGAAAACCTCTCTTAAAGTCAGTAATAAATGTTTTTAACTTTTCTTCATTAGATTCATCAATTTTTCCTGAAGATTTAATATTATTTAAAATATCAGGCGCTTCTGATTTTATTTTTGATAAAAGTTTGCTTTCAAAAGATTTGATCTGATTAAGCTCAACGTCATCTAAAAAACCTCTTACACCTGAAAAAATTGTTACGACTTGTTCTTCTACTTTTAAAGGTGAGTATTGATCTTGTTTTAATAATTCAGTTAATTTTGATCCACGATTTAATAATTTTTGAGTAGAAAGGTCTAAGTCAGATCCAAACTGTGCAAAGGCAGCCATTTCACGATACTGAGCTAGTTCAAGTTTGATTGAACCAGAAACTTGTTTCATTGCTTTAATCTGCGCTGCTGATCCAACTCTAGAAACTGATATACCTACGTTAACAGCAGGTCTAACTCCTTTATAAAAAAGTTCCGTTTCTAAGAATATTTGTCCGTCAGTAATAGAAATAACATTTGTTGGAATATAAGCAGAAACATCGCTGGCCTGTGTTTCAATGATTGGTAAAGCCGTAAGAGATCCTCCGCCATGCTTATCATTCAACTTTGCAGCCCTCTCCAGTAATCTACTATGAAGATAAAATACATCTCCTGGGAAGGCTTCTCGTCCTGGAGGTCTACGTAAAAGTAGTGACATCTGTCTATAAGCAACAGCCTGTTTTGATAAATCATCATAAACAATAAGAGCGTGCATTCCATTATCTCTAAAATATTCTCCCATTGTACATCCTGTGTATGGGGCTAAAAATTGTAATGGTGCTGGATCAGATGCTGTTGCTGCAACAACAATTGTATATTCCATTGCTCCTGCCTCTTCTAATGTTTTTACGATTTGAGCAACGCTTGATCTTTTTTGTCCAATGGCAACATAAATACAATAAAGTTTTTTACTTTCATCATCAGACTTATTAATTTCTTTTTGATTAATAATTGTATCAATAGCAATTGCTGTTTTTCCAGTTTGTCTATCACCAATTATTAACTCCCTTTGGCCTCTTCCCACAGGAATTAAACTATCAATAGCCTTTAATCCTGTTTGCATCGGTTCATTCACAGATTTTCGTGGAATAATGCCTGGAGCTTTAATCTCAACTCTTTTTCTTTCTGCATTTTTATCAATTGGACCTTTTCCATCAATTGGGTTGCCTAATCCATCAACTACTCGACCTAATAAAGATTTTCCAACTGCAACGTCAACAATTGATCCTGTTCTCTTTACAATATCTCCTTCTTTAATTTTTGAGTCGTCTCCGAAAATAACCACTCCAACATTTTCAGTTTCAAGGTTTAAGGCCATACCTTTTGTGCCCTCAGAGAATTGAACCATTTCTCCAGCTTGAACATTATCTAATCCGTAAACTCTCGCTATACCATCTCCTACTGTCAAAACTTGACCAACTTCAGAAACTTCAACTTCAGTTCCAAAATTTTTTATTTGGTCTTTTAAAATGTTAGTAATTTCAGAAGGATTAATTTTCATTTTATTTATTAAATAAATTATTTAATTTTGTTTTAGCAGAAGTATCAATCATTGTACTCCCAATTTGAAGAATTGAACCAACTAATAAAGATGGGTCTACAGAGAAAGAAATTTTGATTTTCTTCTTTAAAATGTCATCTAATTTTTTTGCTATATCTGCTTTTTCACTATCTGAGATTGCATGTGATAATTTAAGCGTTGCTAAAACTTCTCCTCTTTCGTTTAATAATAAATCAAAAAAATTATTTACTATTTTCTCTAAAAAGAAAAATCTTCTATTTTTATTTAGTACTTTTAAAAATCTTGAGAATAAATCTGAAAAAGAAAGATGCTTAGTTAAAGCATCAATAACATTATTAATAACTGAATATTTATACGTTGGATTTTTAATAAACTTTTTTAAATCTGCACTTTGATCTAATATTTCTTTTAAATTCAAAAAATCTTTTTCAAGAACATCTAAACTTTTAGCTTCATAAGCTAGTCTATATACTGCTTTAGCGTATCTTTGAGTTTCACTAAAAGTTTTCATAGATTTTTTACTATTAACTTTAAAAGAAAAAAGGTCTCGTAACATGCGAAATTACACTAATCAAGTGTGATATTTTGTACTTTTTTAAAATTATTTAAAGTTTATTGGGTCAACATCTACAGTTAGTGAAATATTTTTTTTAATTTTAATAGTTTTTAACCAATCTTTTAAAAATTTTTGTGGAAATGCCTCTTGAGGATATTTTAATAATAACCTAGAACGATATTTTCCCTTTATAAGCGAAATAGAGGCGCTTACAGGACCTAACAACAAAGCATCTTTCATTTTTGGAATTTTATTTTTTAAAATTCTTGCACACTCATCAACATCAAATCTATTTTTTCCTGAAATAATAAAAGCAATAAGCTTTGTAAACGGGGGTAGATTGGATTTTTCTCTGAAACTAATTTCATTTTCATAAAAAGCTAAAATGTTCTGATCACATATTGATTTTAATGTTTGGTTTTCTGGTTCAAAAGTTTGAAGATATACTGTTGAATTTTTAACCTCTCTTCCAGCTCTGCCACTAAGCTGATTCATCAATTGGTATGTTTTTTCTGAACTGCGAATATCATTTCCTAAAAAATTCACATCAGAATTGACGATAACGATACAATTTAACTTTGGAAAATGAAAACCCTTAGAGATTAACTGGGTTCCCACAATAATATTAATTTTTCCATCCTGGATACTCTCAAAAATCTTTTTTGTACTATCATCATTATGAATAAAATCACTTGAAAATAATTCAATTTTTTTATCAGGAAAAATTTCTTTAACTTCCTCAAATATTTTTTCAACACCCAGACCATAAAAAGAAAGTTTACAATTATCTCCGTCTTTACATTTTCTTTCTAATGAAGCTTCATGATCACAATAGTGACAAATTAATTTATTAGTTTCTTTGTGATAAATTAATGAAACTGAGCAATTAGGACAATTAAAACGATATCCACACTTTGAGCAAATAACGAATGTTGAATATCCTCTTCGATTTAAAAAAAATAAAATTTGATTTCCTTTGTCTAAAATATTTTTAAGTTCTGGAATAATAGACGATGAAATAAATTTAGATTTGAGA
>Ga0209850_1000004_pt1 | contig 45140 bp, 42 predicted proteins | sample GWRWT2_2Sept14_FD_187193 | JGI IMG/M metagenome (GOLD analysis project Ga0209850, IMG submission 187193) | Sand microcosm microbial communities from a hyporheic zone in Columbia River, Washington, USA - GW-RW T2_23-Sept-14 (SPAdes) (version 2) ...
AAATAACTAAATTATAACCAAGATTATCAAGTTCTTTAGCAGAAAGTAATTTTGACTTTCCAAATTCAGTCATGTTAGCAAGCAAATAAGCTTTTGTAGCTTTTCTCATTTTTTCAAATTCTTTTTCATTTTTTAAAGCCTCAGGAAAAATCATATCTGCGCCAGCATCAACATAAGCTTTTATTCTTGAAATTGTTTTATCTAAACCTTCAACAGCGTTAGCATCTGTTCTAGCTATAATTAAAAAGTTTTTATCTTTTCTAGCTTTGACTGCTGATTTAATTTTCTTAACCATCTCAGCTGTACTAACAACATCTTTATTGTCTAGGTGCCCGCATCTTTTAGGATTAACCTGATCTTCAATGTGACAACCAGAAATTCCAAAATTTTCAAACGTCTCAATCGTTCGCGCACAATTCATTGGTTCCCCAAACCCAGTATCTGCATCAACAATTGAAGGTAAATTTGTAACCCTTGCGATTTGTTCTGCTCTATAAGAAACTTCAGTTAGAGTTGTAAGTCCAATATCGGGAATTCCTAAATCATTAGCTATCACAGCGCCTGATATATAAACACCATCATAGCCAATTTCTTCAATTAATTTTGCAACTAGAGGATTGTAGGCTCCTGGAAAGCGAATGAGTTTTCCTGTTTTTAATTTTTTTTGTAAATTAGCTCTTTTTTCTGCAGGTGTTTTTTTTACAAAATACATAATTAATTTAAAAATTTCATTTTAGATAATATTTCATTCATTTCAGTAAAGTCATTAATAAAATGATTATGATAAATGCTATTTTGATCTTTTTCAGTATAACCGCCTTTTACTAGAATAAAATTTACCTTTGCTATTCTTGCTGTTTCGGCATCGGTTTCGCTATCGCCAACCATAATACTATCTTCTTTTTTAACATCTAAAATTTCTAGTATATTTGTTAGATGTCTTGGATCTGGTTTTTTATATTCAAAAGTATCAGCCCCTGCAATGTAATCAAAAAATTCAATAAGATTAATTTCTTTAAGAAGTTTTTTAGCTAAAGATTCCATTTTATTTGTACAAATAGCAAAATTAATTTTTTTAGATTTCCCCCAAGCAAGAAACTCATTAACTCCTTTAATAATTTGTGATTTTTTTGAAATATTTTCTCTGTAATAATTTATAAATTCATCAGTCATTTTTTTATGAATATTCTGATCGAATTTTTTATCTTCTTTTTTTAAGGAGCTCAAAATCATATTAGCAGCACCTCTGCCAGCCAAATGTCTTATGTCTGTAATCGGTTTTTGGTGATAACCAAATTTTTGCATCACATAATTATGAGCATCCATTAAATCAGGAGCAGAATCTACAAGGGTTCCATCCAGATCAAAAACTATTGCTTTGCTCATAAATTAATTGAAAAAAATTAGTAGTTAAAAGAAATAATTTGTGAGTTAAATTATTAAAATCATTACTATAGTAACAGTGCTCAAATAGCAATAAGTCATAAACTTGAATTAAAGTTATTTATAAATTTCATTATGATTGAATCTGAAAAATTATTACAAAATAAAATTAAAAAAGCAGCAATTAAAAAAGGAGTTAAATTAATTTCTCCAGACTCAATTTATTTATCCTTAGATACAAAATTTGGAAAGAATGTTTTAATTGAACCTTACGTTGTCATTGGTAAGGGTGTTAAAATTGGAAATAATGTAAAAATTTTAAGTTTTTCTTATATAGAAAAAACAAAAATTGGTAACAATGTAACGATTGGACCATTTGCAAGATTAAGACCCGATACAGTTTTAGAAGACAATTCTAAAATTGGAAATTTTGTTGAAATCAAAAAATCTAGAGTCGGAAAAAATTCTAAAGTTAATCACCTAAGTTATATTGGAGATTCTGTATTAGGAAAAAATGTCAATGTAGGCGCTGGAACAATTACTTGTAACTATGATGGTAAAAATAAATACAAAACTAAAATTCTAGATAATGCTTTTATTGGATCAAACAGTTCTTTAGTTGCCCCAGTTAAAATAGGAAAGAATACAGTAATTGGAGCAGGCTCCACTATTACCAAAGATGTAAAAGACAACACTCTTGCATTAAGCAGAGTTTTTCAAAGAGAATTTAAAAAAAGAAAAAAATAAAAATAATCAATGTGCGGTATTATTGGAATTGCTAGTTATAAAGATATTTCTAAAGAAATTTTAGATTCATTAAAAAAACTTGAATATCGAGGTTATGACTCTGCTGGTATATCAACAATTAACAATGGAGAAATAGTTGAGAATAAATGTGCCGGTAAAGTTTCCGATTTAGAAAAATTAATTAAAAAAACTTCATTGTCCGGCAATATTGGAATTGGCCACGTTCGTTGGGCAACTCATGGCGCTCCAAACCAAGCAAATGCCCATCCACATTCTTCAGAAGAAGTATCAGTTGTACATAATGGTATTATTGAAAATTCGGCAATTATTAAAAAAGAACTGATAGATAAAGGACATATTTTTAAATCTCAAACAGATACTGAAGTTGTAACTCATCTTATTACAGAGAATTTAAAAAAAATGAATTATCTAGAATCTGTATTTGCAACTTTAAACAAATTAGAAGGAAGTTTTGCATTAGGAATTATTTTTAAAAAATTTAATAATTTAATTGTAGGTGCAAGAAGAGGAAGTCCTCTTGCGGTTGGCTATACAGATAAAGAAAAATACATAGGTTCAGATTCTTATGCTTTAAATTCTATGACAAAAGAAGTCTCTTATCTTGATGACGGAGATGTATGTGTTTTAACTAAAGATAAAATTGAATTTTTTGACAAAAATAAGAAAAAAATTGAAAAAAAAATACATAAATTAGCTAATGATGAAGATGTTTATAGCAAAGGAAATTTTAAAGATTTTATGTCCAAAGAAATTTCTGAGCAACCAGAAGTTATCAAAAAATGTATTAATGAATATCTTGATAAAATAAGAAAAGAAATAAATATAGTTAATTTTCCAGTAGATCCAAAAAAAATTACAAAAGTTAATTTAATAGCTTGCGGAACAGCATATCATGCCTGCGCAGTTGGAAAATATTGGTTTGAAGAATTTACTAATATAGACGTAAGCGTAGATGTTGCATCTGAATTTAGATATAGAAATAATAAAATAAAAACAAACGAACTTTATATTTTTGTTTCTCAATCAGGAGAAACAGCAGATACGATTGCAGCTTTAGATTTTTGTAAGAAAAAAGGTGCAAAAACGTGCGCAATCATAAATGTTACTGAAAGTTCATTATCAAGACTGGCAGACTTAGTTTTACCAATTCATGTTGGACCAGAAGTTGGTGTTGCTTCAACAAAAGCTTTTACAGGACAGATTTTAGTTCTTTTGTTATTCATTTTAAAAATTGCAAGAATTAGAAATGAAATAAAAGAAGAAGAATATTTAAATATTATTAAAGATTTAGAAAATATTCATTCTAATGTTGCATTAATTTTAAATAATAAAAAAATTATTGAAGATTTAGCCGTTGATTTTATAGATATTAAAGGTTCGATGTTTTTAGGCCGAGGGCTTTCTTATCCAATTGCATTAGAAGGCGCTCTCAAATTTAAAGAACTTACTTATCTACATGCAGAAGGTTATCCAGCTGGAGAAATGAAACATGGTCCTTTAGCTTTAGTTGAAAATGGAATGCCAGTGATTGTTATTGCTCCAAAAGATCGATTTTATGAAAAAACAATTTCGAATATGCAGGAAGTTATTGCCCGTGGAGGAAAAATTTTATTAATTTCAGATCATGCAGATGAGGTTGCAACTAGTGAAAATATTTGGTCAGAAATTAGAATTCCAAAAATACATAAATTTCTTTCTCCTTTTTTAAGCAACATTCCCTTACAGTTACTAGCTTATTATGTTGCTTTAAAAAAAGGTAACGACATAGATAAGCCAAGAAATTTAGCTAAATCTGTTACAGTCGAATAATTTATTCTTGTAGGCTTAGAACACTCTATATATACTGTAGGTTGAATATGAAAAATTGGAAACCAAATTCTTGGAGAGCTAAAACTGCAAAGCATTTACCGGTTTACGAAAACGAAGGTAAATTAAATGAAGCTTTGAGGGAAATTTCTAAATTTCCTCCACTTGTTTTTGCAGGGGAAACGCGCACACTTAAACATATGTTAGGAGAAGTGAGCGAAGGAAAGGCTTTTTTATTTCAAGGAGGAGATTGTGCCGAGAGTTTTGAAGAATTTCATCCAGATAATATTAGAGATTTATTTAAAGTTATTTTGCAGGTTTCTTTAATACTTACTGTTTCATCACATTTACCAATAGTAAAAATAGGTAGAGTTGCAGGTCAATTCTCTAAACCGAGAAGTTCTTCCACAGAAGTTATAAATGGTAAAGAACTCCCTAGTTACTTAGGAGATAATATTAATGGCATGAAATTTGATGAGCAATCTAGAAGGCCAGATCCTGCAAGATTATTAAAATCTTATTCACAATCTGCCTCAACATTAAATTTATTAAGAGCTTTTTCTCAAGGGGGGTTTGCAGATTTAAGCAAAGTTCACTTATGGAATATGGACTTCGTAAATAAAAGTGCTGATAAAAAATTTAAAGAGATTCAAAATAAAGTTATGGAAGCATTAAATTTTATGCATGCTTGCGGTATAACTATTGAACAAAATAGAAGATTAAGAACTGTTAATTTTTATACAAGCCACGAGGCTTTACATCTTCCATACGAAGAAGCAATGACTCGAGTAGACTCAACAACAGGCGAACATCATGATACTTCAGCACATTTTTTATGGATTGGAGATCGTACTAGACAAATAGATGGCGCTCACGTGGAGTTTTGCAAAGGAATTAAAAATCCAATAGGAATTAAGTGCGGGCCTAGTTTAGATTCAAAAGATTTGATTAAGTTAATAGAAGTATTAAATCCAGAAGATGAAGCTGGAAGAATAACTTTAATAGCTAGATTTGGTCATGATAAAGTTGAAAAGTTTTTACCAAAGCTTATTCAGGCTGTTAAAAAATCAAATAAAAAAGTAATCTGGTCATGTGACCCAATGCATGGCAATACTATTAAATCTACCACTGGATTTAAAACTAGACCATTCAAAGATATAATTTCAGAAGTTAAAAGTTTCTTCGATGTTCATCAAGGTGAAGGAACGTACGCTGGAGGACTTCATATTGAAATGACAGGAAAAAATGTTACAGAATGTATTGGGGGTGCACAAAATATTACTGATAAAGATTTATCAAGCAGATACCACACACATTGTGATCCTAGGTTGAATGCAAATCAAGCTATTGAGTTAGCCTTCCTTATTTCTGAAGAAATTAAAAAAAATTCAAAATACTCAATAAATTCCATTAGAAAAGCTTCTTAAAAATTATTTTTTAATAATTTTTTTGCTTCAAACTTAAAAAAAAGTAAAAATATTATGATGACAGCAGCAGATAGAATTCAATTTATTAGAAACTGGATTAAAAACTATTGTAATTCAATGGAAAAAAAACCTGACAGTTTAGTAGTCGGGGTTTCAGGAGGAATTGACTCAGCAGTAGTAAGTACTATTTCTGCAATGACAGGAATGAAGGTCAAAGCTTTGTCTATGCCTATAAGGCAATTAAAATTTCAAGATGATCTAAGCAGAGCTCATTTAAAATGGTTAAAGAGTAAGTTTTCCAATGTAGATGAAATAATTATTAATTTAGATGAAGTTTTTAATAGTTTTGAAAAATCATTAGGCCAATTTAATAATGAACATGCTTTTGCTAACTCCAAAGCAAGGTTGCGTATGGCGACTCTTTATCAGGTAGCGGGTGCAAATAATGGAATTGTTGTTGGAACTGGAAATAAAGTAGAAGATTTTGGCGTTGGTTTTTATACAAAATATGGAGATGGCGGCGTTGATATTTCACCAATTGCAGATTGTTTAAAATCTCAGGTATGGGAGATGGGTAAAGAACTTAAAATATTAGAAGATATTATTAATGCAGCGCCTACGGATGGATTATGGGCCGACGGAAGAACTGATGAACGTCAATTAGGAATGTCCTATGATGATTTAGAAAAAGCTATGCTTAATTCAAAAGATAAAAATTATGAAAAATATTTAAAAATTAGAAAAAGAAATCTTCATAAAATGAACTTAATTCCAATTTGTAAATTTGAAAACAATGAATAGTTTAAAAATTTACAATACCTTAAGTAGAAAAAAAGAAGAATTTATCCCTTTGAATAAAAATTCAGTTGGAATGTATGTCTGCGGTCCAACAGTTTATGATGAGCCACATATTGGTAACGCTAGACCATTAATTATTTTTGATCTTGTATATAGAATTTTAATAAAAAATTTTGGAAAGAATAAAGTTAACTACGTTAGAAATATCACTGATATAGATGATAAAATCATACAAAGAGCTAATGAGTTAAAAATTGATATTAATGAGCTTACTAAAAACGTTACTGATATTTTTTTAGCAGATTGCAAATATTTAAATTGTTTAATTCCAAATAATCAGCCGAAAGCTACTCAAAATATAAAAGGTATGATTCAAATGATTGAAAATTTAATAGTTAAAAAATTTGCATATATCAAAGATGGCAATGTTTATTTTAATGTAAATAAATTTAAAGATTACGGAAAATTATCTAATAAGAATCCAAAAGAATTAATCTCTGGATCAAGAGTAGAAATTTCAGAATTAAAAAATAACCCTTTGGATTTTGTACTATGGAAACCCTCTAAAGACAAAGAACCCTTTTGGGAATCTCCCTGGGGAAAAGGAAGGCCTGGTTGGCATATAGAATGCTCTGTAATGTCAGAAAAGTATTTAGGCAAAGAATTTGATTTACATTGTGGAGGTTTAGACCTCATTTTTCCTCATCATGAAAATGAGATAGCACAATCAATTTGCGCAAATGATTCTAGTATTTTTGCAAAGTATTGGATGCACAATGGCTATGTAACTGTTGATGGGAAAAAAATGTCAAAATCTGATGGAAATTTCATCACTATTAATAATTTAAAGAATAATATTAATGGTCAGGTCATTAGATTGTCTATTTTAGGTACTCACTATAGACAGCCCTTAGATTGGAATTTAAAAATTTTAGAAATAAATAAAAAAATATTAGAGAATTGGTATAGTTTATATTCTCCTAATGATGATGAAATTAGCAATGAACTCTTAAATATTTTATTAGACGATTTAAATACACCGAAATTTATAACAAGCATCCATAGTCTTTATAACAAAGCCAAAACTGGAGATGCTACTGCTAAAAAAGATTTAAATTCTGCTCTTAAATTTCTTGGTTTATTTAATGAAAATCAAGAACAGTTTAATGTTTTAAGAAAAAAATCAAAACTAGATGTAAGAGAGATTGAAAAGTTAATAGAGCAAAGAAATTTCGCTAGAAAAGATAAAGATTTTAAAAAAGCTGATATAATTAGATTGGATCTTGAAAAAAATGGAATTTTAATTGAAGATCTTAATGATAAGACTCATTGGAAACATAAATAATGAGTAAAGAAAAAATCTTTATATTTGATACTACTTTAAGAGATGGAGCTCAAACGCAGGGCGTAGATTTTTCTATGGATGAAAAAAATCGGATTGCTATTGCATTATCTAAGTTAGGAGTTGATTATATTGAGGCAGGATGGCCAGGAGCAAATCCAACCGACACTAATTTTTTTAACAAACCTCCAAAACTATCGAATTCAACTTTAGTTGCTTTTGGAATGACAAAGAAATCTGGTAGAAGCGCAGAAAACGATCTAGGTCTTTCTGCTATTTTAAACTCTAATACCAAGTCTGTTTGTATTGTAGGAAAGACTTGGGACTTTCACGTAGATGTAGCTTTAGGAATTTCAAAGGATGAAAATTTAGAAAATATTATTGATACTACAAAGCATTTTGTAAAAAATAATAGAGAATATATGTTTGATGCTGAACATTTTTTTGATGGGTATAAAAATAATAAAGACTATGCACTTAAATGCATTCGTTCAGCTTATGATAATGGAGCTAGATGGGTTGTCCTATGCGATACCAATGGTGGAACATTACCATTTGAAATTGAAGAAATTGTAAGCGATGTTGCAAAAATCATTCCCGGAAAGAATTTAGGAATTCACACCCATAATGACACTGAAAATGCGGTAGCAAATACACTCGCTGCTATTAAGTCTGGAGCAAGGCAAGTTCAAGGAACGTTGAACGGCTTAGGTGAGAGATGTGGAAATGCAAATATTGTATCGATTATTCCAACTTTGTTATTTAAGAAATATTTTAAAGATAAATTTGATATCTCAGTGGAAGAAACAAAAATTAAATATTTAACTGAATGTTCTAGATTATTAGATGAAATATTAAACAGAAAGCCTAATAATCATGCAGCTTATGTTGGGGCTTCAGCTTTCTCACATAAGGGAGGACTTCATGTCTCTGCCGTTGAGAAAAATCCAAAAACTTACGAACACATTGTTCCAGAATCTGTTGGTAATAATAGAAATATTGTTGTTTCCGATCAGTCAGGAAGATCAAATATTTTATCAAGATTAGAAAAGTTAAATATTAAAATTAATAAAGACGACCCAAAAGTTCAAAAATTATTAGAACAGGTTAAGGATAGAGAATTTATTGGATATGCTTATGACGGAGCTGATGCTTCATTTGAATTATTAACACGAAGATTATTAGGTGAAGTACCTAATTATTTAAATATTAAAAAATATGAAGTTAAAGTTAGCAGAAGTGATGACAATGATCTTGTTAACTCTTATGCAACAGTCGTTTTGCAGGTTGATAAAAAAGATATTATTTGCGAAGGCTCAGGTAATGGACCTGTAAACGCGATTGATAATGCAATTAGAGCTAATGTAAATAAAATTGGAAAATATAGTGAATATTTAAAAGATTTAAGATTATTAGATTATAAAGTTAGAATTTTAAATACTGGAACTAATGCTATTACCCGAGTATCAATTGAGAGCACGGATAATACAGGCGACGTGTGGTTTACTATTGGAGTTTCTCCAAATATAATTGAAGCTTCCTTTAGAGCGTTAATAGATAGCATTGATTACAAGCTATATAAAGACAAGGCGCCTGCAAATTTTTAATGTTATTTAAAAATATTCATTTTATTTTAGTTAGACCTCAACTTGGAGAAAATATAGGAGCAGCAGCAAGATCATTAAAAAATTTTAATTTTGAAAATTTACGATTAGTATCACCACGAGATAGCTGGCCAAACAAAAGTGCAGTATATACAGCTGTAGAAGCCAAAGATATTGTTCATAAAGCAAAATTATTTACAAATAATGATCAAGCAGTTTCTGATTTAGATTATATTTTTGCAACCACATCAAGAAGTAGATCGGTTAATAAAAAAATTATAGATTTAAATGAAGCTGTAAAAATTATAAAAAAACAAAGTATTCTTCATAAAAAAAGCGGAATTTTTTTTGGACCAGAAGCATCCGGATTGAGTAATGACGATCTTATTAATGCTAATTATTTAGTTAACATTCCAACAAGTAATAAATTTAAGTCATTAAATTTATCCCATGCAGTAACTATTTTTGCTTTTGAATTATTTATTTCTTCAAAAAAATTTGAACCTATTGTTAAGAATTTATACAGAAGTGAGGATGCAAAAAAGAAAGAAGTTAATGCTTTTTTAGATTTTTTAATATCTCATTTAGATAAGGTAGGTTTTTTGAAACCAGCGGAAAAAAAACAACAAATGATTAGAAGTGTTAAAAATATTTTTCATCGAAGTTCACTTTCTACGCAGGAAATAAGAACTTTATCAGGAGTTATTAGTTCTTTAATTAAATATAAAGAATGAGAGTAACATTGACTAAAAGAATGAGGGTTATTATAACAAGGCACTTTAAAATATGACAAAAAGAATTAATTCTACTCACAAAGTTGATAGACGACTTGGTGTAAACCTGTGGGGAAGACCAAAAAGTCCCTTCAACACTAGAGCATATCGTCCGGGTCAACATGGACAAAGAAATAAAGGCAAGCCTTCAGATTACAATATTCAATTACAAGCTAAGCAAAAATTAAAAAGTTACTATGGCAATATAAGCGAAAGACAATTTAGAAATCTTTTTAGAAAAGCTTATAAGAACAAAGGTGACACAGGAGAAAACTTAGTTGGTTTGTTAGAAAGAAGATTAGATGCAGTTATATATAGAGCCAAATTTGCAATCACCGTTTTTGCTGCAAGACAAATCATTAATCATGGAAAAGTAAAAGTGAATGGAAGAAAAGTAAATATTTCTAGTTACTTAGTTTCTGAAAATGATGAAATAGAAATTAAAGATTCATTTAAGCAATCAATTCCAATTATTGGAGCAACACAAAGCAAAGAAAGAGAAGTTCCGGAATATATTATTGCTGATCATAAAAAAATGACAGCAAAGTTTAACAAAGTTCCAAAATATGACCAGATTCCATATCCAGTACAAATGGAACCCAAATTAGTTGTTGAATATTATTCTAGATAATTTTTATTTAAGAATTTTTTGTAATTCACCCTTTTCGTACATTTCTTTAGCAATATCACAGCCACCAATAAATTCTCCTTTAACGTAAAGTTGAGGTACAGTCGGCCAATTACTAAAATCTTTAATTCCTTGTCTTATCTCAGGATCAGCTAAAACATCAACTCCAATAAATTTTACTTTAAGTTCTTTTAAAATATTACCAACAGTCATTGAAAATCCACATTGAGGCATTTCAGGAGTACCTTTCATGAATAAAACTACATTATTTTTGCTTATAATATCTTTTATCTTTTCATTAATATTTGTCATATTATTTCTCTTCCGTAGTTAGCGCTAAAGCGTGTAATTCATTCCCCATTTTTCCTTTGAGAGAAGCATATACCATTTGATGTTGTTGAACTCTAGTCTTACCTTTGAATTTTGAAGATTTAATCTTAGCAGCATAATGATTATCATCACCAGCTAAATCATTTATTTCAATATCTGCATCCGGAAATCCTTCTTTTAATAATTTATGAATTTCTTCTTGTTTAATAGCCATACTTAATTTTTGTTATAATTTTTAAACCAACTTTCATTTTTTGTCTTTAATTCTTTAACACTAATTTTTAAATCATTTTCTATTTCAAATATCTCACTTTGAGTTTTACCAATTATATCTATTTTAATATTTTTATCATTTGCAATTTTTTTTATTTTTTCTAAATTTTTCTTACTAATTTCAATTAAATATCTAGCCTGATCTTCTGAGAATAAATATTTGATTTTAACACTATTTGATCCAGAAACTTTAATTTTTGCACCAATATTAGATGCCATACACATTTCAGCTAATGTAACTATTATTCCACCGTGAGAAACGTCATGAACCGCTTGAACTAATTTTGTTTTGATCAGATCGGTAACAAAAAGACCATTTTTCTTCTCTTCTTTTAAATTAATTTGAGGAGGAGGGCCGTCTTTATCTCCAATAATATCATATATTAAAGCACTTTGACTTAAGTGCCCTGACGTTTCTCCGATAACAGCAATAATATTTTCTGTATTTTTAAAATTAAATGTCATCATGTTGTTAATATTTTTTAAAAGCCCAACACCCCCAATCGTTGGAGTTGGATAAATAGCAACACCATTTGTTTCATTATACAAAGATACATTTCCAGATATCACTGGGTAATTTAAAGCTTCGCAAGCCTCTTTCATTCCATTGATACTATCGACAAGCTGGCCCATAATTTCTTTTTTTTCAGGGTTCCCAAAATTTAAACAATTAGTAATGGCTATAGGTTGCGCTCCAACTGAAATTAAATTTCTCCAAGTTTCACATACAGCTTGCATCGCCCCGGACTTTGGATGGGCTTTACAATATCTGGGCACACAATCAACTGTAGCAGCGATACCTTTGTTTTTTCCATGATAACGAACAACAGCAGAGTCTCCACCTGGTTTTTGAATTGTATCTGTCATTACCATATGGTCGTACTGTTCCCATACCCATGATTTATTCGAATAATTATGATGTGATAAAATTTTAATTAAGGAATTTTTAATATCTAATTTCTCTATATCAGAATCGTGATTAATTATTTTTGGGTAACTATAAGTTATAAAATCTCTTTTATATTTAGGCGCATTATCACCTAATGAATGAATTGGAATACTGCATACATTCTTTTTGTTAAATTCTAGTTCAAGTTTTTTTGAATTTGTTAATTGTCCTATAATTGCAAAATCTAATCCCCATTTTTCGAATATTTTTCTAGCTTCTTTTTCTTTACCTTTTTTTAAAACTATTAACATTCGCTCCTGACTTTCAGAGAGCATAATTTCATAAGGTGTCATATTGTTCTCTCTACAAGGAATTAAATTTAAATTTATTTTGATTCCAAGGTCACCTTTTGATGCCATTTCTATAGACGAAGAAGTAAGACCAGCTGCTCCCATATCTTGAATTGAAACTATCGATTTTTTTTGCATTAACTCTAAGCATGCTTCTAACAATAATTTTTCAGTAAAGGGATCGCCAACTTGAACGGTTGGTTTTTTTGATTCAGAATCATCATCAAATTCAGCTGATGCCATTGTTGCTCCATGGATTCCATCTCTGCCTGTTTTAGAACCAACATAAACAACGGGATTCCCAATGCCACTTGCTATTGAATAAAAAACTTTATTTTTTTTAGCAACGCCAATGTTCATTGCGTTGACTAAAATATTTCCATTATAACATTCATCAAATTCGGTCTCACCACCTACAGTTGGAACACCTATACAATTTCCATATCCACCAATCCCAGAAACAACTCCATTTAATAAATATTTTGTTTTTTCATGATTAGGTGAGCCAAATCTTATTGAATTTAGATTAGCAACAGGTCTTGCACCCATTGTAAAAACATCTCTTAATATTCCACCAACGCCGGTTGCAGCACCTTGATAGGGCTCAATATAAGAAGGGTGGTTGTGGCTTTCAATTTTAAAAATAACAACGTCGCCATCACCAAAATCAACAACCCCAGCATTTTCACCCGGCCCTTGAATTACATATTTATTTTTTGTTGGCAGAGTCTGAAGCCAAATTCTTGAGGATTTATATGAACAGTGTTCATTCCACATTGCTGAGAAAATACCGAGCTCTACTAAATTTGGGTTTCTACCCATTAATTTAATAATTTTATTATACTCTTCCGCTGTTAGACCGTGTTTTATTGCGAGTTCTTTACTAACTTTTTGCATAATTATTTTAAAGATTTGAAAATTATTGATCCATCCATACCACCCAAAAGCTCATCTGATGCTCTTTCAGGATGAGGCATTAGACCAAATACATTTCCTTTTTTATTTATAATTCCTGCAATATTTTTAATTGAACCATTGGGGTTAGATTGTTCATTAATATTTCCGGCGGTATCACAATACTGTAGTACAATTTGATTGTTATCTTCTAATTCATTAATTAGATCTTTGTTTGCAAAATAATTACCTTCATTATGAGCGATTGGAATTTCAAGAACAGAATTTCTGCTAGTTTTAGAAGTAAAATTTGTTTTATTGTTGGTTACTTTTACAGTTATATTTTTGCATATAAATTTAAGATTAATATTTCTTATTAAAACGCCAGGCAAAAGTTGAGATTCAACGAGAACTTGGAAACCATTGCAAATACCCATTACTAACCCACCTTTTTTTGAGTGAGCTGTAACTTCTTTCATAATTCTTGATTTAGAAGCAATGCTTCCGCATCTTAAATAGTCTCCATATGAAAATCCTCCTGGAAGAACAACAAGATCTGTTTTTGGAAGCTTGGCATCTGCATGCCATACCATTGAGGTTTTTATGCCAAATTTTTCTAGGGAAATTTTAACATCGCGATCACAATTAGAGCCAGGAAAAACAATGACACTGGCCTTCATTCTTTAATGGCTTTTACTGAATAGTCCTCAATCGTCAGATTTGCTAAAAGTTTTTCGCACATATCTTTAGCTTTGGAAAGAGCAACCTTTTCATCTTTTTCATTTACAATTATTTCAAATGTTTTTCCCTGTCTTAAACTTTCAATATTTTTAAAACCCATATTAGACAATGAGTTTTTAATTGCTGAACCCTGAGGATCCAAAACATCCTTTTTTAATGTAACAATGACTTGTAACTTCAAGTTTTTATTTTTTTTTTAACGCGGTTAAATTTTTTGATAAACCAGTCTTAATTTCTTTAATATTTGAACCTTCTGGCATGATTCCAAGTCTACGAGCAACCTCTTGATATGCCTCTATTAATCCACCAAGATCTCTTCTGAATCTGTCTTTGTCTAATTTTCTTTCATCTTTAACATCCCACAATCTACATGTGTCAGGACTAATTTCATCGGCTAAAAAAACTTCAACTTCATCGCCAATCCATTGGCGTCCAAATTCTAACTTAAAATCAACAAGTTTAATTCCAATTCCTCTGAACAATCCAACTAAAAAATCATTAATTCTTAAAGCCTGTTCAGAGATATGTATTAATTCACTTTGTGTTGCCCAGTTCAAAGCAAGAATATGCTCTTCATTAACCAATGGATCGCCAAGCTCATCATTTTTATAATAAAATTCTAAAATAGGTTTACTAAGATCTGTTCCTTCGGTAATTCCAAGTCTAGTTGAAAAAGTTCCAGCAGCGATATTTCTAACTACTACTTCAATTGGAATAATTTCTAGAGATTTAATAAGCTGTTCACGCATATTTAATCTTTTTATAAAATGCGTTTTAATTCCTATTTGGTTTAACTGTGATAATAAAAATTCAGAGATTCTGTTGTTTAAAACACCCTTGCCATCGATAATTGCTTTTTTTTTATTATTAAAGGCTGTTGCGTCATCTTTGAAATATTGAATTAAAGTTCCTTTTTCAGGACCCTCGTACAATATTTTAGCTTTACCTTCGTATATTTGTTTTCCTTTAGCCATTAGCTTTTAAATACTCTTCCGTAGATAGTATTAATGTATCTTAAATGAGAATTCATGTTGAATAGTTTTTTAAGATCGTCTGTGGATAATTTGGATTTAATTTGTTTGTCGTTGTTTAAATTATCAAAAAAACTTTCATTTGCAGACCATGTTTTCATAGCATTTTTTTGAACAACTTTATAAGCAAGTTCTCTCGTCATTCCTTTTTGAGTTAATTTTAACAGAACATTTTGAGAAAAAATTAGACCATTAAATTTTTCTAAATTTTTTTGCATATTTTTTGGATAAACAACTAAATTTTTAATCACGTTAGCAAGTCTTGTTAAAACAAAATCTAATGTAACCGTTGCATCTGGTCCGATATTTCTCTCAACGCTTGAATGACTAATATCTCTCTCGTGCCACAAAACGACATTTTCTAAAGCTGGGTATGCATAACTTCTAATTAATCTCGCAAGTCCCGTAATGTTTTCAGACAAAACTGGGTTTCTTTTATGAGGCATTGCTGAAGAACCTTTTTGTCCAGCTGAAAAAAATTCTTCAACTTCTAAAACTTCAGTTCTTTGTAGGTGTCTTATTTCAGTAGCCAATCTTTCAGCAGAAGATGCTATTATTGCAAGTATACTAAAGAAATAGGCGTGACGATCTCTTGGAATTACTTGTGTTGAAATTGGCTCTACTTTGAATTTTAATTTTTTTGCAACATACTGTTCAATTCCTGGATTGATATGAGCAAAAGTTCCAACAGCTCCAGAGATTGCGCAAGTTGATATTTCATTGATTGCTTGCTCCATTCTTTTTTTATTTCTTTTAAATTCTGCATAATAAGTAAGAAGTTTTAATCCAAAAGTTACAGGCTCTGCATGAATGCCATGACTTCTACCAACACAAACTGTTTTTTTATATTTTATTGATTTTGTTTTTAAAATTTTTAAAAGATCTTCTAAGTCTTTTAAAATAATTTTTCCTGATTGATAAAGTTGAATATTAAAACAAGTATCAAGCACATCAGAAGATGTCATTCCTTGATGTAAGAATTTTGCTTTTTGACCAACCTTTTCTGTTATTGATGTAAGAAAAGCAATAACATCATGTTTTACTTTTTTTTCAATTTGATCAATTCTATTAGGATTAATTTTCGCTTTTCTTCTTATTTCTTTAGCAATGCCTTTTGGAATAATTTTAAAATTTTCCATTGCTTCCGCTGCGTAGATTTCTATATCTAGCCAGATTTTATATTTATTTTCGGGTTGCCAAATTTTTGCAATTTGTTCGCGTGAATATCTTGAGATCATTTGGATACGTTATAATTCATTAACACTATTTTATTATAAAGTAAAAATTACGTATCCATTATCAACTATACCAACTGTGTGTTCAAATTGTGCTGATAAGGATTTATCTTTTGTAACTGCAGTCCAACCATCTTGTAATACTTTAGTATGATATTCTCCTAGATTAATCATTGGCTCAATTGTAAAAACCATGCCTTTTTTTAACTTCATTCCTTCGCCTTTTTTTCCATAATGTAAAATATTAGGCTCTTCATGAAATGTTTTGCCAATTCCATGCCCACAAAAATCTCGAACAACGGAACAACCATGTGATTCAGCATAAGATTGAATAGCAAATCCAATATCGCCTAAAGTAATTCCTGGTTTTAAAATTTTAATACCTTCCATCATACTTTCGTAAGTGACCTTAAGAAGTTTTTCTGCTTTCACGGAGATACTACCAACAGAAAATGTTTTGCTAGTATCACCATAGTAGCCATCTAATATTGAAGTGATATCAACATTAACAATATCCCCTTCATTTAAAACTTTATCCCCTGGAATACCGTGGCAAACCACATGATTAATAGAGGTGCAGATTGATTTTGTATAACCTCTGTAGAATAAGGGAGCAGAAAATGCCCCATGATCATTTAGATATTTATTTGCAGCTTGATCAATAAAATCTGTTTTAACACCTGGCTTAATAAGTTTTTCTATATATTCCAAAGTTCTTGCCGCAAGCTCACCAGATTTTTTTAAACCATTAAAATCGACTTCATTATATATTTTAACAGAAGAAAATTCCTCTTTTTCTACTTTCATTAATATTTAATTTCTATTTTTTTGTTAAGAATTATTTCTTTATCAGTTACTTTACTTGAATAGCATAAAAATTTAACGCCTTTTTTTTTAGCTTTTATAAAATTTTCATAGTATTTTTTATCAATATCTTTTGATATTTTAAAAAAATTGCAATCTTCCCTTTGTATTAGAAATATCAAATAAGCCTGATATTTTTTTTCTTTAGCGTTAATAAGCTCTAATAAATGCTTTTGTCCTCTAGTAGTTGGAGCATCAGGAAATTCTGCGTAATCTATTTCTCTTTTTAATGTAACGTTTTTAACTTCTACAAAAGCTTTCTCGTTTTTATTAGAAATTAAAAAATCAAATCGAGTGTTATCATTGAATTTTACTTCTCTTTTAACTTGATCAAATTTTTCAAGTTCTTTTATTTTTTTATTAATCAACGCTTCTTCTACAATCCTGTTTGTTAAGTGAGTATTAACACCAACTTTCTCTTTATCGTGCTCTAAGATTTCTAAAGTATATTTTAATTTTCTTTCTGTATTTTTTGATTCAGAAATCCATGCATATTCACCTTCATTAAGAAGTCCCATCATTGATCCGGAATTTGGGCAGTGTGCTGTGAGAATTTCATCATTTAACATCACATCTACAAAGAATCTTTTGTATCTTTTTATGAATTTTGTTTTAATTAGATGAGTGTCAAATTTCATTAAAAGTATTAATATCATTTAGATGCTTACACGAAATAAAAAAAAAAGAATTTTCGCAGCTATTTTAATAATTGGGGATGAAATCTTATCCGGCAGAACTCAAGACACCAACACATCCTTTCTTGCTAAATGGTTAAATGAAAGAGGCGTCCAGTTAAAAGAAGTCAGAATTATTCCTGATAAACTTGATACAATTATATCTTCAGTGAATTTGTTAAGGAAAAAATATGATTATTTATTTACAACTGGAGGAATCGGACCAACTCATGATGATATTACGGCCTTTGCAATTTCAAAAGCATTTAAAAGAAAATATGAATATAACAAAGAAGCTTATCAAATTTTAGAGAGACACTATAAAGATTCCTATTTTAACGAAGCAAGAAAGAAAATGGCAAAGATGCCAAGAGGCGCTGGATTAATTTATAATCCTTCAAGTTCAGCGCCTGGTTTTTACGTAAAAAATGTTTTTACACTACCAGGTGTTCCCGCAATCCTGCAGTCAATGATGTCATTTATAGAAAAATTAATAATTAGGGGTGAGAAAGTTTATAGCGTAACTGTGCAAGTAAATTTACCTGAAAGCAAAATAGGAAAAGACCTAGGAAAACTGCAAAAGAAATTTAAAAATTTAAGTCTTGGCAGTTACCCTTTCTTTCAATCAGGAAAAATAGGCACTGCTCTTGTTATAAGAGGTTATTCTGAAAAAAAAATACAACAGTGCAAAATTATTCTAGATAAAATTTTAAAGAAAATTAAAAAATCTTAATGGATAAAGATCGCGAGTTATCCAAATTAAAAAACACAATGTTAAGATTCAATAAAAATTTTCCTGGAAAAAATTTGGTTTTTTCAGACGGCAATAAAGACGCAAAAGTTATGATAGTAGGCGAGGCTCCTGGCAGAACTGAAGATAAGTTGCAAAAACCTTTTGTGGGCAGAGCAGGCAAACTCTTGGACGGTCTTTTGGAATCTATTAATCTCAATAGATCAAAAGTTTATATCACGAATGTAGTAAATTATAGACCCGATAAGAATAGAAAGCCTACAACTGAAGAAATAAATGAATTTAAAAAACTTCTTTTCAAACACATAGAGATTATAAGTCCCAAATGCATATTATTACTTGGTGCTACAGCGGCATTAGCAGTTTTAAATCATATTGGTCCATTAAGCGTAGTAAGAGGTAAATGGAAAAATATAAAAATTATTAATTCCTATTTTGATATTTTAACTACTTTTCATCCTGCATTTTTATTAAGACAACCCGCGCAAAAAAAATCCACATTGGAAGATTTACTTGAGTTTAAAAGAAAATTAAGCAGTTAAGTTATTTATTTCTACTTAACAAGCCCATGTAATTTCATTATAAGCATTACAACACTAAAGCCCTCGTGGTGGAATTGGTAGACACAAAGGACTTAAAATCCTTGCCCTTTTTGGGAGTGCCGGTTCAAGTCCGGCCGAGGGCACCACAATTATGAGAATATTATTTATTCTTTTTTTATTAGTATCTTGCTCTAAAGATGTAAAAGTTCCATTTATTAGCAAAGATCCGGCAAAACCAATTAATGTTATAATTGAGAATGAGTTTGATATTACGTATTCTTTATTAACATTAGCAAGACAAAATGATGTTTGTCAGATGACATTAGAAATTAAAAACATTTCTAAAGAAGAAAAACGAAATTCATTATCAATAGAAGCTTATTCTTTTGCAGATAAAAAATACGAAGCTTTTGTTGTTGAAAAAAGATCAAAACCTAATGAGATTATAAATTCTACTGTTCAATTTAATGGAATTAATTGTGGAGATCTTAGAAAAATAAATTTCTATAAATGATATTATAAGTCTATATTTTTAACTTTTGGTGCGTTCTCTTCTATGAATTTTAGTCTTAAATCCGCATTTTTACCCATAATATTTGAAATTAATTTATTTGTTTTTTTATAATCGCTTGTTGGAACAGTTACTCTAATTAAAGACCTGGTGTTAATATCCATTGTTGTTTCTTTTAATTGTTGAGCCATCATTTCACCCAATCCTTTAAATCTACTTATTTCGATTTTAGATCCTTTTTTTAGGTTCTTTAATAATTTATCTTTTTCAATATCGTTTCGTACATAAAAAATTTGGTTTGATATAGTAAGTTTATAAAGTGGTGGAACCGCAAGATACAGGTGTCCATTTTTAATTAAATTTGGCATTTCGAAAAAAAAGAAAGTTAAAAGTAAGCTCGCTATGTGATCGCCATCAACATCAGCATCAGTCATAATAATTACTTTTTCATATCTCAAATCTTTATCGGTATACTTCTCTCTTCTTTGACAACCAAGCGCCTGAAGTAAATTTGATATTTCGGTGTTAGCTAATATTTTTGCAGTATTAGAGTTTTTGACATTTAATATTTTTCCTCTTAAAGGAAGAATAGCTTGAAAATTACGATCTCGAGCTTGCTTTGCAGAACCTCCAGCAGAATCTCCTTCAACTATAAACAATTCAGTACCTTCAACTTTTGAACTAGTGCAGTCTGCAAGTTTTCCAGGCAAACGTATTTTTCTTGTCGCACTTTGTCTACCAACATCAAGATTTTGATCTAGTAGATTTCTTTCTCTTATTTTTCCCTCAATAAAAGTGAGAATAGAATTTGATGCTTTAGGATGCTGATTAAACCAATCTTCAACTGATTTTGCTATAGAAGCGTCACAATATTTTTGAATATAAGCAGACGATAATCTTGATTTAGTTTGTCCTTCAAATTCTGGATTATTAATAAAAACTGAGACAATATAACTTGCATTCGATAGTATTTCATCAGCGCTTGCGCTTGCTACTAATTTGTTATTTTTAAATTTTGCAATTTTTCTTATAGATTTTGCAATACCAGATCTAAAACCTTGTTCGTGAGTTCCGCCGTTAGTAGTTAGTACTGAGTTACAAAAAGAAATTTTAAATTCAGAAATTTCATTATGCCACTGAATTGCAAATTCAAATTTTCCCTTATTGTCATCAAAATTATTTTTATGATGACATGTTTTGTCATTTATTTTAGTAAAATTTTTAGTCTCACTATCTAGATACTCAACAATACCGTCAGGAAAAAAAAGTTTTGCATTATTTGGAGTATCGTCTTTTCTATTTATTAAAGTTCTGTCGCATTCCCAATGTATTGTAATGCCTTTAACTAAATAAGCCTTACTTTTACAAAGATTGTACACTCTATTTGGAACAAAACTTAGTTCTTTACCAAAAATTTCTTTGTCAGGAGCGAATGTAACTTGAGTTCCATTTTTAATCTTAGATTTCCCTTTTTTAGTTAATTTATTTAAAGGTTTTCCTTTTGAATAATTTTGTTCAAAAATAGTAGAGTTTTTAAAGACTTCTATCTTTAACTTTTCAGACAAAGCATTCACAACTGAAAGACCAACACCATGCAATCCAGCAGAAGTAGAATAGGTTCCTTCTTTAAATTTTCCACCCGAATGTAATGTTGTCATTACTATTTCAAGTGCAGTTTTATTTTTCTTTGGATGTTTATCTAAAGGAATTCCTCTTCCGTCATCAGTTACCGTTAATGATTTATCTTTATTTAATTTTACGTAAATATTTTTTGCATGACCTGCAGTAACTTCATCCATAGAGTTATCAATGATTTCTGTTGCAAGGTGATGAAACGCAGTCTCGTCTGTACCGCCAATGTACATTCCAGGTCTTTTTCTAACAGGTTCTAGACCCTCTAGAATTTCAATATCTTTAGCGGAATAATTATTATTTTTTACCACACGCTCAGCATTAGATTAATTTGCGTAAAAATACAGACGTAAATTTTATTTTAGGGAAAAAAACCCCGTATTTTTTAGATACGGGGTTTTAGATTTTAAAATATTGTAATTAGCAGCTGTAATACATTTGGTATTCAACTGGATGAGGAGTGTGTTCCACGTTGTATACTTCTGTCATCTTTAACTCGATGTAAGCATCAATCTGATCATCAGTGAACACTCCACCAGAAGTTAAAAAGCTTCTGTCTTTATCTAGATTTTCTAAAGCTTCTCTCAAAGAACCACAAACTTGGGGAACCCCTTTAAGTTCTTCAGCTGATAAAGAATATAAATCTTTATCAAATGGTTTTCCCGGATCAATTTTATTTTTAATTCCATCAATACCAGCCATTAACATAGAAGCAAAAGTTAAGTACGGATTTCCAGCGGCATCTGGAAATCTAACTTCAACTCTTTTACCTTTTGGATTTGAGCTAAAAGGTATTCTGCAGCTTGCAGATCTATTTCTTGCAGAGTAAGCAAGAATAACTGGAGCTTCAAATCCAGGAATTAATCTTTTGTAGCTGTTAGTAGTTGAATTAGTAAAAGCATTTAAAGCTTTTGCGTGTTTAATAATTCCACCTATATAATAAAGACACTCTTGAGAAAGTCCTGCATACTTATCTCCAGCGAAAAGTGGCTTACCAGCTTTCCAAATAGATTGGTGACAATGCATACCTGATCCATTATCTCCTTTAATTGGTTTTGCCATAAAAGTTGCAGTTTTTCCAAATGAATGAGCTACCATTTGAACTGCATATTTATAAATTTGCATATTGTCAGCGTTGCGTACCATTGTATCAAACATTGTACCTAACTCATGCTGAGAAGGAGCAACTTCATGGTGATGCTTCTCAACTTTTACTCCCATATCTTTCATTGCTTTTAATGCTTCTGCTCTTAAATCCTGACAGCTATCAACTGGAGGCACTGGGAAATAACCACCTTTAACAACTGGTCTATGACCCATGTTTCCGTTTGGATATTCTTTATCTCCATTGTAAGGACCTTCGTTACTGTCAACTTGGAAAGATACTTTTTGCATAGTGTTAGAAATTTTAACATCATCAAATATAAAAAATTCTGGCTCAGGTCCAAAATAGATTGTATCGCCAATTCCAGTAGTTTTTAAATATGCTTCTGCTTTTTTTGCAATAGATCTAGGATCTCTCTCGTAGTAATCCTTTTTTATAGGATCCATAATATCACAGAATAAAACTAGAGTGTTGTGTGAAGTGAAAGGGTCAACAAATGTTCTAGATAAGTCTGGTTTTAAAATCATGTCAGATTCATTGATTGCCTTCCATCCAGCAATAGATGAACCATCAAAGAAAGTTCCCTCATTTAAAAAATCTTCATCAATAGTTGTTAAATCCTGAGTCATATGCTGAAGCTTTCCTCTAGGATCAGTAAATCTTAAATCTACAAACTCTATTTCTTTTTCTTTAATTAATTTTAATATATCTGATGCAGCACTCATTAATTTCTCCCTTTATTAATTATTAATCTTGTTTTTATTTTTTATTGTAGATGTACTATAATTATAAGCAATAAATTCCATTGTTTTTTAGTTATGTCAGGTATGCATAAAAGTGTGAGTATAAATTAAACTATAGATTGTTTTTTTAGAAATGATTTTTAATTCATCAGAAATTAAAGCTATTGAACAAAAAGAATTTAAATTGAGAAAAAACTCTTTTTCTTTAATGCAATCAGCAGGAGAAAAAAGTGCAGATTATATATCAAGCAATGTTTCAAAAAATAAAGAGCTTTTAGTTAGAAGATATAATTAAAAATTTACCAAAAGCACTAGAATGGTTAGCAAAAAAATATAATTAATCTTATTTGATTTTTGAAGGCACAACTTTGTTATTTTCATATTTTGGTGGAGTATAATTTAGGCCCTTAGGCTGTGTGCTTGTAAATCTAAAATATATTAAAGAACAAATTAAAAGAACAAGACTTATTAATGATAAAGTTATTAAAGGAAATTTCTTGTCAACTTTTTTAGTTAAACGAACTAACAAATAATAAATTACAAAAGGAAGAACGATAGCAGTGATAATTATTATATAACGCATCATTTTAATTCTTTTCTTGCCTCTAAAAGCCAGATTTTTATTTCTTTCATATTTAATACAGTATTTAGATATTTTTCCAATACGAATGATAATTTTATATTGTAAATTTTAAATCTAAACATTACAGGTGCGTACATAGCGTCTGCTATAGAAAATTTTTTAAACATAAATGGTCCTTTAGATTTTTTAAGACAATTTTCAATAATTTTTTTAGTTCTTGTTATTTCAACAGATGTTTCTTTGTTATTTTTAAATTTGAGATTTTTACCTAAGAAATTCATACTTAAATTTTTTCTTAAGTTGGCGAAACCGCTATGCATTTCAGAAGAAATATTTCTGGCCATTATTTTATCAATATTATTTTTTGGCCATAAATGTTTATTTTTAAACTTTTCTGCCAAGAATTCACAGATTGATAAAGAATCCCATATCCTTATCTTTCTATAAATCAAACAAGGGACTTTTCCAGAAGGAGAAAATTTTAATATATTTTTTTTAGTATTTTTATCTCTTAACTTAATTCTCACTTCATCAAAGGGGATATTAAAATATTTTAACACTAACCATGGTCTTAGTGACCATGTTGAATAAATTTTATTGCCTATTACTAGTTTGAGTTTCATAATCAAATTTGCTTTTTATATAAGCAAATCCTATTATTTTGCATCCTATATTTTATAAATAAATCCTAGAAAGCATTTAATAATATAGCTATATTCACCATTCAAAATTTAATTAATATTAAAGCGGGAGTGGTGGAACGGTAGACACGCCAGTCTTAGGAACTGGTATCGAAAGATGTGAAGGTTCAAGTCCTTTCTCCCGCACCATGTAGAATATGAAAGTAACAGTATCAGAATCTAAAGGCTTAAAGACCAATCTAAATGTTTTGGTTAAGAAACAAGAGATTGATAAAAAAATAGAAGAACGAGTTATTGAATTGCAGAAGACTATTAACATTAAAGGTTTTCGACCAGGAAAAGCGCCAGTAGATTTATTAAAAAAACAATTTGCCCAAGCATTATATGGAGAAGTTTTAGAAAAAATTTTACAGGACAACACTTATCAAGCGTTAAATGAAAATAAAATTAAACCTGCTAGTCAGCCAAAAATTGAAATCAAATCTTCAGGAGAAGATAAAGACTTAGAGTACACAATTTCTGTTGAAAAGACTCCTGAAATAAAAAAAATCGAATTAGAGAAAATAACTCTAACTGATTATAAATTAAAAATTGAAAAAAAAGATTTAGAAGAAAGAATTAATTTATTAGCAGAAGGTCAAAAAAAATACGTTAATAAAAAACAAGGCGAGAGTTCTGTTAAAGGTGATCTAGTAGTTTTTGATTTTGAGGCAACTGTTAACTCTAAACCATTTGAGGGTAACAAAGGTCAAAAGGTTCAAATTATTTTAGGAAAAGAACTTTTTATTAAAGGTTTCGATGAGCAATTATTAACATGTAAATCTGGTGATAAAAAAGATGTTAAGATTAATTTACCAGAAAATTATCCAAATAAAGAGTTAGCAAATAAAACTGCAATATTTAATTGCAAAATTTTAGAAGTTAAAAAATCAGAATCGGTAGTTATTGATGATCAATTTGCAAAAAATTTAGGAGCAAAAGATTTAAACGATTTAAAAATTCTATTAGAAAAACAACTGTCTAAAGAACAGTCTTCAATTACGGAAACAATAGTTAGAAAAGAAATTTTAGATCACTTAGATGAAAATTGTAAGTTTGATTTACCTGAAGATTTAGTAAAAAATGAACAAGAAATAGTTAAACATAGTTTTATACATGAAAAAGCTCATAAAGATGAACCGCATGATGATCAAAAACATGGCCATGATCATTCAGATATAAAACTCACTAAAGAAGAAGAGGACGATATTTTAGATATTTCAAAACGAAGAGTAAAACTTGCTTTAGTATTAAATCAAATTGGGGAAGATTATAAAATTCAAGTGTCTACACAGGAACTTCAGCAGGAATTACAAAAACAAATGAGCATGTACCCTGGACAGGAAAAACAAATTAGAGACTATTATCAAAAAAATCCTTCAGAAATTACAAGACTCAGAGGACCTATATATGAAGATAAAATTGTTGAACTAGTTAAGTCTAAAGCTAAGGTTACTGTTAAAGAAGTTAATAAAAAAGAATTAGAAGAACTTGTAAAAGATTTATCATCTAATCTTAAGTCTAAATCATCAGCTAAGTTAGCAAAGAGCGGTGATGACAAATCAAAAAAAGATACAAAATCAGAGGATAAATCAAAATCCACAAAAAAGATTAGTAAAAAATAAGCAAAGCCTATAGAATCTGATTCTCTATGAATGATCAGATTGATATTCAAATGAATACTCTTATTCCAATGGTGGTTGAACAAACCAGCAGAGGGGAAAGAGCTTACGATATATATTCAAGATTATTAAAAGAACGAATTATTTTTTTAGTAGGACCGGTACACTCACATGTGGCAAGTTTAGTTTGTGCACAATTACTTTTTTTAGAGTCTGAAAATCCAAAGAAAGAAATTTTTTTATACATTAACAGTCCAGGAGGAGTAGTTACTGATGGACTTGGAATTTATGACACCATGCAATATGTCAAATCTCCCGTTTCAACAATTTGTATCGGACAAGCAGCTTCCATGGGTTCATTTTTGTTAGCTGCAGGAGAAAAAGGTCATAGGTTTTCTCTACCTAATGCACGTATAATGGTTCATCAACCTTCAGCAGGTTTTCAAGGACAAGCAACTGATATTCAAATTCATGCTAATGAAATTTCTTATGTGAAAAAACGCCTTAATGAAATTTATGCAAAGCATACTGGCAAAGATTTTAAGTCAATCCAAGAAGCTTTAGAGAGAGACAAGTTTATGAGCCCTGAAGAAGCTAAAGATTTTGGAATAATTGATAAAGTAGTAGAAAAGAAAGCCGATTAATCATCTTATTAATTCAATTTACACACAGTATATTGATTAGATTCAACTAAGACTTGCTTTTAGAAGTAAGTCATTGTTTTATAAAACTTAACTGATTCGATCATTTTAAACATGGCCAAAGATAATAAAAATACTCTTTATTGTTCCTTCTGCGGAAAAAGTCAGCACGAAGTTAGAAAACTAATTGCTGGCCCTACAGTTTTTATCTGTGATGAATGCGTCGAACTTTGCATGGATATTATCAAAGAAGAAAACAAAAGTAATTTTGTTAAAGACGACGCTGGCGTTCCAACACCTAAAGAAATTTGTAAAGTTTTAGACGAGTATGTCATTGGTCAAGACAAAGCAAAAAAAGTTTTATCTGTTGCGGTTCACAATCATTATAAGAGATTAAATCAAGATTCTAAAAGTAGTAAAGATGTTGAAATTTCAAAATCTAACGTCCTGCTTATCGGTCCGACAGGCTGTGGAAAAACTTTATTAGCGCAAACTCTTGCAAAAATTTTAGACGTGCCATTCACTATGGCGGATGCCACTACATTAACTGAGGCTGGTTATGTTGGAGAAGATGTCGAAAATATTATTTTAAAATTATTACAAGCTGCTGATTATAACGTTGAAAAGGCACAACGAGGAATTGTTTACATAGATGAAGTTGATAAAATTAGCAGAAAAACAGAGAACCCTTCAATTACTAGAGACGTTTCTGGAGAGGGAGTTCAGCAGGCTCTTTTGAAAATTATGGAAGGAACAGTTGCAAGCGTTCCACCGCAAGGAGGAAGAAAACATCCTCAGCAAGAATTTTTACAAGTTAATACAACAAATATTCTCTTTATTTGTGGAGGAGCTTTTGGAGGATTAGAGAAAATTGTATCATTAAGAAGCAAAGGAACTGCAATGGGGTTTGGAGCCACTCTTAGAGAGCACGATAATAAGAGTATCGGTCAAATATTAAAAGACCTAGAGCCAGAAGATTTATTGAAATTCGGTTTAATACCTGAGTTTATAGGAAGACTTCCAATCGTAGCAACCCTAGATGATTTACATGAAGAGGCTTTAATTAAAATTTTACAAGAACCGAAAAATGCTCTTCTTAAACAATATGCTAAACTTTTTGAAATTGAAGGAGCTAAGCTTACTTTTACAAAAGACTCATTATCAGCTATCGCTAAAAAAGCTTTAATTAGAAAAACAGGGGCAAGGGGACTTAGATCAATTTTAGAAGATATTTTACTTGAAACAATGTTCGAGCTTCCTTCACAATCTACTATTAGTGAGGTTGTAATTAATAAAGACGTTGTTGATGGAAAAATAAAACCACTTCTTACTTATTCAAAGAAAAACGCCCAACCTTCAAGCACTCCAATTAATAAAGAGAGTAAAATAGGCTAGTTATTCACAGTTGAAATAACATTAAGCGTCCCCATATAGAGTTAAGCTTGTTATAAACTTAACTATTATTATTATTAACATATGGACGTTAAAGACACGCAAAAAATAAATCCAGCGCAATACCCTGTATTGCCCCTGAGAGATATTGTTGTCTTCCCCGGAATGGTTGTTCCTCTTTTTGTTGGAAGAGAAAAGTCTATTAACGCTCTAAATAGCGTAATGGATAAATATAAGAAAATTATCCTTGCTGCTCAAAAAAGTCATGATGTTGACGATCCAAAAGATAATGAAATTTACCAAGTAGGCTGTTTAGGTGAAATATTACAATTATTAAAACTTCCAGATGGAACAGTTAAAATTTTAGTAGAAGGAAAAGAAAGAGTAAAAATTAATCAGTATCATAATGAAGAAAAGAATTTTTTATTAGCTTCGTGCTCAACACTGGCAGATGATCTTGGTAAAGAAGATTTATCTTTATTATCAAAAGCAGTTTTAAATAAATTTGATAAATTAGTTAAAGTTTCAAAAAAAGTATCTGAAGAGGGTCTTGAGACAATTAAAGATACAAAAGAACCATCAAAAATTGCCGACGCCGTAGCTAACCAATTGCAAATCAGTTTAGTAGAAAAACAAAAAATTTTAGAAAATCTTTCAGTACAAAATAGACTAGAAACTCTTTTGACTTTTATTGAGAGTGAAGTTGAAGTTTTGTCAGTTGAAAAAAAGATTAGAGGCAGAGTTAAAAATCAAATGGAAAAAACTCAAAGAGAATATTATTTAAATGAACAGTTAAAAGCTATTCAAAAAGAATTAGGCGAAACCGAAGATGGTAAAGATGAAATTCAAAGTTTAGAAGAGGCTATTAAAAAAGCAAAAATGACTAAAGAAGCCGAAGAAAAGTCTTTAGCTGAATTAAAAAAATTAAAATCAATGAGTCCAATGTCAGCCGAGTCTACAGTAGTCAGAAATTATTTAGACTGGATGGTTTCATTACCTTGGGGAAAAACTTCTAAAGTAAATACCGATATTAATGATGCAAAAAAAATTCTTGATGAAGATCATTTTGGTTTAGAAAAAGTAAAAGATAGAATCTTAGAATTTTTAGCAGTTCAGAGCAGAATTAATAAAATCAAAGGTCCTATTCTTTGTTTAGTAGGTGCACCAGGAGTTGGAAAAACTTCTTTAGGCAAATCTATTGCTAAAGCTACAGGAAGAGAATTTGTAAGAATGTCTTTAGGTGGAATTAGAGATGAAGCTGAAATTAGAGGTCATAGAAGAACTTACATTGGATCTTTGCCTGGAAAGATAATTCAGATGATGAAAAAATCTGGAAAAAATAATCCTTTAATTTTATTAGATGAAATTGATAAAATTGGTAATGATTATAGAGGTGATCCTTCATCAGCATTACTAGAAGCTTTAGATCCTGAGCAAAATACAACATTTAATGATCATTATCTTGAAGTAGATTACGATTTATCGAATGTAATGTTTGTTACTACGGCAAACACTTTAAATATTCCTGGTCCATTATTAGATAGAATGGAAGTTATAAGAATCTCTGGTTACACAGAAGATGAAAAAATGGAAATAGCTAAAAAATATCTTGTACCTAAACAAATTAAAGAAAACGGATTAAAAGCAGGTGAATGGATTGCGTCTGATGAGGCTTTGAAAGATATTATCAGATACTACACTAGAGAGTCAGGGGTTAGAAGTTTAGAAAGAGAAATTTCGAAACTTGCTAGAAAAGGCGTTAAAGAAATTGTTACAAAAACTAAAGATACAATTAAAATTGATGAAAAAAATCTTAATGATTATCTTGGTATTAAAAAGTTTAAATATGGTGAAATTGAAAACAAAGATGGCACAGGAATTGTTACTGGACTTGCTTGGACTGAAGTTGGTGGCGAATTATTAACGATCGAGTCTGTAGTTATGCCAGGAAAAGGCAAGATGGAGATAACTGGTAAACTAGGAGAAGTGATGCAAGAGTCGGTTAAGGCTGCAAAATCGTTCGTAAGATCAAGATGTATAGAATATGGAATCATTCCTCCAGTTTTTGAAAAAAAAGATATTCATATTCACGTACCTGAAGGAGCAACGCCAAAAGATGGACCTTCAGCTGGAATCGCAATGGTCACTTCCATTGTTTCATCTTTAACTGGAATTCCAGTTAAGAGAGAAGTTGCCATGACAGGAGAGGTAACTTTAAGAGGAAGAGTCCTTCCAATTGGAGGTTTAAAAGAAAAATTATTAGCAGCATTAAGAGGGGGTATTAAAACTGTTTTAATCCCAGATGAGAACGAGAAGGATTTAGCTGAAATACCTAAAAATGTAATTGAAGGTTTAAAAATTATTCCAGTTAAAACAGTAGATGAAGTACTAAAAGTTGCTTTAACTAAATCTTTAACACCAATTGATTGGGTAGAAATTGATCTTTCGCAAACGCAAAAAAGTAAAGAAATTGCTAGTGAAAGACCAGTAAATTAAATTATTTAATATTTAAATATTCTATAAAGCTTCTAAGAGAAATCAGAATTAGATAAACACCAAATATCTTAGTAATTAAATTTCTACTCACTTTATGAACAACCTTCGCTCCAAGAGGAGCCATCATCATTGTTACTGGAACAAAAACTAAAAAACCCGCAAGATTAAAATAACCAAAACTAAGAGGTGAATTAACTTTGGCGAATAATGCGCCACTCAAAACCATGCTAATTGTTCCTGAGATTGCAATTAAAATTCCAATAGCCGCAGATGTTCCAATAGCCTTTCTCATATCATAGCCAAATAATCTCATAAAAGGCACAGATAACGATCCACCACCAATACCAAGTGGAACAGAAACGAAGCCAATAAAATTTCCAATTATAATTTTATAAATTTTTGGAATATTTCTTTCTGTTTCTTCTAATTTTGATTTTAAAAATAGAAAAAATAGACCCACTAAAAATGCAAATAATGAGAAGAAAAATACTAAATTAGCCGTCTTTAAATTTGAAGCTAAAAAAGTTCCAATGATAACTCCTAAAACTATATAAATACCAAAAGATTTAATAAGACCAAAATCAACTGCATTAAATTTCATGTGTGTTTTAGTCGACATTATTGATGTTGGAATAATAATTGCAAGAGACGTTCCTAAAGCTAAATGCATTTTAGTTGCCATTTCAAAATCAAGAACTGTAAATGCGTAATATAGTGCAGGTACCATTACCAAACCCCCGCCGACTCCAAGTAATCCTGCTGCAAAACCGGCTACAGATGCTGCCATAACCATAACAATTATAAGATAAAATATTTGATACCAATCAATCATAAAAATGTTCTTAACTTATATATTTTTAGTTAATAAATAGTACTTAATATTTGAAAATGAAAAAAATTAAAAAATACTGGTTCATAATTCCTATTTTACTATTAGTTTGGTATTTTTATCCGGGAGATTATTTAAAGAACTGCGTAAGGGATTTTAAGGACAAACAAACATTCTATAAAAATCAATTTGCAGACCAATATGGTTTAATTACATGTTCTAAGATTAAAAAAGATGATCTGAATACCTTTAACCTTCTAAAAGGCAGAGTCTTTTCAAAGACTACTGCATTTAAAAAGTACTTACCGCGTTAATTATTATTTTAACTTTCTATTTTTATTGTTATACAAAGCTCCTTATTAAAAGGGCGATTAGCTCAGTTGGTAGAGCATCTCGTTTACACCGAGAGGGTCCTAGGTTCGAGTCCTTGATCGCCCACCATCTTCCTAGTTTATAGAGATTTTTTTAATGTTTTTATAAAACATCTCAAATAATATTTTGCAAAAGACTTTCAAAAAAAATCAGTATATAAGACTCTCTTCAAGCATAACTTGAATTGTGGTGACAGCATAATCTTAGCTTCATCACTTTTTTTTAGGAGGGGGTGTAGCTCAGTTGGTTAGAGCGATCGCCTGTCACGCGATAGGTCGCGGGTTCGAGTCCCGTCACTCCCGCCAAAATAAATGTTTAATATGAGTTCAACTTTTTTTAATTCTTTTGCAGTATTATTTGTTGCTATTGATGCAGCAGGAATTGGTCCTTTATTTTTATTATTAACAGAAGGGGCATCACGAGAGCAGAGATTTAAAATTGCAATCAAAGCATCTTTAATCTCTTTTATAGTATTAATTATTTTTGCATACGGAGGCAAATTTTTTTTTAATTGGATTGGCGTTTCAATAGATTCTTTGAAAATTGCAGGAGGAATAATTTTATTTATTATTTCAATTGAAATGTTGTTGGATAAAAGAAGGTTAAGAAGAGAGGAGAGCGCTAATAAAGTTTTGCATGAAAAAACATTAGAAGAAATTGCAATTTTTCCACTTGCAATACCTTTGATTGCAGGGCCTGCAGCCTTAACCTCAGTTTTGCTTTTAGTAAATGCTAGCTCTAAATATCCAGAAAAATTAATTATGGTTTATATTGCTTTAACAGCAGTAATGATTGTAACTTTTTTTCACATGATATTTTCTGCAATTCTTGCAAATTATACTAGCAAAAATATTTTAAATGTATTTTCAAGAGTTATAGCTTTAATTTTAGCATCCCTTGCAATTCAATTTATTGTCGATGGAATAAAATCTAGCTTTGGATTTTAATTATTTCTTTCAAGCAATCTAAACATACTTAAAGTTACTGAGACTGCATTAGAAACATTTAAACTTTCTATCTGTTTATTAATCTGAATTTTTATAAGATGATCGCAATTTTCTTTTACTAACCTTCTAAGTCCCTCTCCTTCAGATCCAAAAACAAAAGCATTGTGATTAGACCATTTTTGATCTTCAATATTTTCTTTTGCATGACCATCTAGTCCATAAACCCAATAATTATTTTTTTTAAGAACCTCTAGTGCGTTAGTTATATTTGAAACTGGTATAATATTTATAAATTCCATTGCTCCACTAGCACTTTTGTACATCATTTTGTTTTTAGGATTATAATTTTTTTCTAAAATAATGACGGCATCAATATTGAATGCGCTACATGATCTTATTATTGATCCTATATTTCTTTGATCTGTTATATCATCAAGCACAACTACTGTATTTTTTGAATTATTTTTATTTTTTAAATATTCTTTTAATTCAACAGCAGGAATATTTTCTATTTCAGCAGCAACTCCTTGATGAACAATAGTCTCAGTAATAAAAATTTTATCTATTTCTTTTTTATCTTTAATTTCAATTATAATTTTTTTATCAAAATTTTTAGGAGCAAAATCCTTTTGATTTTCTTCAGTGATAATTAGCTTATATATTTTTCTTTTAGGGTTTTTGATGGCAGATAAAACTGCATGTTTGCCACCTATCCAAAATGAGCCTGTTTTCATTGATTTAATGGTTATAACTACCTTAATTTGAGTTAAAAATGTATTGCATTAATATTGCTCACTAATTATATTCCGCATAATTTTAAGCTTCAAAATCGCAATAGTGTGGTTAGGAAGTTGTGTTGTAAAATTTTTCTTTTTTAGAACACTTGAAAGCCACTCAAAGCAAAACCTCCGTCGTTTTGTGAAAAATTGGAGGGGTGACCGAGTGGTTAAAGGTGACGGTCTGTAAAACCGTTGGCTCCGGCCTACGAAGGTTCGAATCCTTCCCCCTCCACCAAGAGGGAGTGTTTAAAGAAAAGAATTGTTAGCAACAAAATAAAATTAGGAGTAAGGTTTGGTTACGCGGGTGTAGTTCAATGGTAGAACTCCAGCCTTCCAAGCTGGTTGTGAGAGTTCGATTCTCTTCACCCGCTCCAGATTAAAAATTAATAATAAACTGAGAGGTGTAGAAAAAGTAAATGTCTAAGGAAAAATTTCAAAGAACGAAACCACATTGTAATATTGGTACTATTGGTCACGTCGATCATGGTAAAACAACTTTAACAGCCGCGATCACAAAAGTTCTTGCAAAAGCTGGTGGAGCAAAATTTGTTGCTTACGATCAGATTGACAAAACACCTGAAGAAAAAGCAAGAGGTATTACTATTTCTACAGCTCACGTTGAATATGAAACTGCAAAACGTCACTATGCTCACGTTGATTGTCCAGGACACGCTGACTATGTAAAAAATATGATTACTGGTGCTGCCCAAATGGATGGAGCTATTTTAGTTGTGAATGCAGCTGACGGTCCAATGCCACAAACTAGAGAACATATTCTTTTAGCAAGACAAGTTGGAGTTCCGGCTTTAGTTGTTTTCTTAAATAAAGTTGACACTGTTAACGATAAAGAACTTTTAGATCTTGTTGAAATGGAGATCAGAGAATTATTAACTTCTTATGGATACCCAGGAGACAAAACTCCAATTATTAAAGGATCAGCATTAAAAGCAATTGAAGGCGACGTTGAACTTGGAGATAAACCAATCCTTGCTTTGATGGAAGCGGTTGATTCATTTATTCCACAACCTAATAGACCAAAAGAAAAACCATTCTTAATGCCTATCGAGGATGTTTTTTCGATTTCTGGTCGAGGAACAGTTGTTACTGGCAGAATTGAAGCTGGTGTAATTAAGACCGGTGAAGAAATGGAAATCATCGGAATCAAAGCTACACAAAAATCTGTATGTACTGGTGTTGAAATGTTTAGAAAACTTTTAGACACAGGTGAAGCGGGAGATAACGTTGGTATTCTTTTAAGAGGTATTGAGCGTGAGCAAGTAGAAAGAGGACAAGTTTTGGCTAAGCCAGGATCAATTAAGCCTCACACTAAATTTGAAGCTCAAGCTTATATTCTGAAAAAAGAAGAGGGTGGAAGACACACTCCATTCTTTACTAAATATCGTCCACAGTTTTACTTTAGAACTACAGACGTTACAGGAGAAGTTTTATTGCCCGCTGGTGTTGAAATGATTATGCCTGGTGATGATGCAAAAATGACTGTTACTTTAATCACTCCAATTGCGATGGATAATAATTTAAAATTTGCGATTAGAGAAGGAGGAAGAACCGTAGGAGCTGGAGTAGTTACTAAGATTATAGAATAAATCTTAGGAGTGTAGCTCAATTGGTAGAGCGCCGGTCTCCAAAACCGGAGGTTGCGGGTTCAAGTCCCTCCACTCCTGCCACAGATTATTAAATATGTTTAACCCTATTCAATTTTTAAGATCTGTTAAGCAGGAGGCTTTAAAAATATCTTGGCCAACAAGAAAAGAAACCAGCATTGGGGCATTTACAGTTTTTGTTATGTCTGTAATAGCGGCTTTATTTTTTTTGTTATTAGATCAAATTTTTAAACTAGGTCTAAATTATTTACTCGGAATTTAACTTATGATGAAATGGTATATAATTCAGGCTCATTCAGGAGCAGAAAAGAAAGTAGCTAGTCTCATTCCTGAAAAACTTGAAAAAGAAGGTTTAGCACATCACTTTGAGGAGACATTAGTTCCAACGCATGAAGTTACAGAAGTAAAAAAAGGCAAGAGAACGACTTCTGAGAAAAAATACTTTCCAGGTTATTTTTTAGCAAAATTAGATATGAATGATCAAGTTTATCATTTAATTAAATCTATAAAAAGAATTACAGGGTTTTTAGGTGTTCCAGGAAAACCTACTCCAATTTCAGAAGCTGAAGTTACAAAGATTATGGGAAAAATTGAGGATGGAGCTCTTAAACCCTCAACTAGTATAAGTTTTGATATTGGGGAACAAGTTAGAGTATGCGACGGACCTTTTGCATCATTTAGTGGTTTAGTTGAGGGTGTTGATGAAGAAAAGTCTAGACTAAAGGTTTCTGTTTCGATATTTGGTAGGCCCACACCCGTAGAGTTAGAATACGGACAGGTAGAAAAGATTTAAGTATGGCAAAAGAAATTTCTGGAATTTTAAAATTACAAATCAAAGGCGGGCAAGCTAATCCAGCTCCTCCTGTTGGACCTGCTCTTGGACAAAGAGGGGTTAATATAATGGAATTTTGCAAATCATTTAATGATAAAACCAAATCTTTAATGGGGCAGCCAGTTCCAGTTGTTATTACTATATATAAAGATAAAAAATTTGATTTTATAATTAAAACTCCACCTGCATCTTTTTTAATTAAAGAAGCTATTAAACTTAAAAGTGGCTCTAAAGAACCAGGAAGAGTTGTAGCTGGATCTATTAGTAAGGCTCAGCTTAAAAAAATTGCAGAAATTAAAATGAAAGATTTAAATGCTTTTGATATTGAGCAAGCGATAAAAATTATAGCTGGTTCAGCAAGATCAATGGGTATTGAGGTAAAAGATTAATGTCAAAAAAAAATTCAAAAAGATATTTAGCTTTAATCAAGGGTCACGATAAGACAAAAGAACTTGCATTACCCGAGGCTATTAAATTGTTAAAAACAAAATCAAATACAAAGTTCCCAGAATCAATGGAAGCAATTTTCTTTTTAAATATTGATAAAGCTAAAACAGATCAAAATTTAAGAACAGTAGTAGATTTGCCAAATGGTAACGGTAGAAAAGTTAAAATTGCAGTTATTTGTGGTAACGACAAACTTAGCGAAGCTAAATCTTCAGGAGCTGAAATAGCTGGATCAGAAGATTTAATTAATGAGATAAATTTAGGAAAAATAAATTTTGATGTATTGATTTCAACGCCTGACATGATGGCAAAAGTTGGAAAATTAGGAAAAGTTTTAGGACCAAAAGGATTAATGCCCAATCCAAAATTAGGCACTGTCGCAAAAGATATAAAATCTACTGTCGAAGCAATAAAAAAAGGTAGAATTGAAATTAAATGTGACAAAGATGGAAATTTAGGTTTATCATTTGGCAAAGTAAAATTTTCCGACAAAGAGTTATCTGAAAATTTTAAAAGTGTTTATGAAGTTGTTGCAAAAGAAAAGCCAGCTGGAATTAAAGGAAATTTTATAAATTCAATTTACTTATCTACAACCATGGGACCTTCAGTTAAACTTCAACTTTCGAGCATATAATGAATAGAGAGCAAAAAACTACATATGTGAATGATTTAAAAACGGTCATAGCAGCTAATGAAGGAATTTTAGTTTATCACTACGAAGGTATTACTGTTAAAGATTTAGAAAGCCTGCGTGCTAAAATGAGAGAAAGCGGTGCATTTTTAAAAATTACAAAAAATAGAATTGCAAAAATTGCACTTAAAGGGTCAAAAGCAGAAAAGTTAGAAAAATTTTTTAAAGGACCAACAGCTATTGCCTGTTCAAAAGATCCAATTACGCTTGCAAAGACTTTAGTTACTTTTTCTAAAAGCAATGAAAAGTTAAAAATTCTTGGCGGTCTAATGGACGAGAAGCTCTTAGAGCCATCAGATGTTGCTCATATAGCAACTTTACCTACATTAAATGAAGCAAGAGCTAAAATTGTGGGAATTTTAGCAGCCCCAGCTCAAAAAATTGTAAGTATTTTGCTTGCACCAAGCGCAAAAATAGTTAATTTGATGCACGCTAAAAATTTAAAAAATTAAACCCACTAGGATATTCAAAATGCCAGACTTAAATAAAATTGTAGAAGATTTATCAAAACTAACCGTTGTTGAAGCAGCAGAACTTTCAAAAACTTTAGAGGAAAAATGGGGAGTATCAGCAGCAGCACCAGTTGCAGCGGCAGCTCCAGCAGCAGCAGCAGGCGGCGCAGCAGCAGAAGAAAAAAATGATTTCATAGTTAATCTTGTTTCATCAGGAGATAACAAGATTGGAGCAATTAAAGAAGTACGAGCGTTCACTGGTTTAGGTTTAAAAGAAGCTAAAGATTTAGTTGAAGGTGCACCAAAACAACTTAAAGCTGGCGTTAGCAAAAAAGATGCTGATGATATTAAAAAGAAACTAGAAGCAGTTGGCGCAAAAGTAGAACTTAAGTAAATTTAAATTTTTTTTAGAGCCGGATAATAAAATATTCGGTTAATAAGCTATGTTGTTATCTTTTACAGATAAAAAAAAAGTTAGAAAAAGCTTTGGTAAATTAGAAAATATACTTAATATTCCAGATTTAATAGAAGTCCAAGTTAACTCTTATAAAAATTTTTTAGAAGCAAACACAGAACATAAAGTTGATTCTGGAATTACAAAAGTATTTAAAGATATTTTTCCAATAGAAGAATTTTCAGGACTTGCAACTATAGAATATATTTCATATCGGTTTGAAAAACCAAAGTACACAGTTCAAGAATGTAACCAAAGAGGACTTACATATTCAGCGGCATTAAAAGCGACACTTAGATTAGTTGCTTATGACATCAACGAAGAAAAACAAACTAAACAAGTTTTATCTGCCAAAGAACAAGAAGTTTATATGAGTGATATTCCTCTTATGACTCCAAGAGGAACATTTGTTGTAAATGGAATAGAAAGAGTTTGTGTGAATCAGATGCACAGAAGTCCAGGAGTTTTTTTTGATCATGATAAAGGTAAAACACACGCAAGTGGAAAATTATTATTTAGCTGCAGAGTTATTCCTTACAGAGGATCTTGGTTGGATTTCGAATATGATACAAAAGATATTTTAAATTTTAGAATTGATAGAAAAAGAAAATTGCCTGTAACAACATTGCTGATGGCCCTTGGTTATAATAGGGATGATATTTTAAATCTTTTTTACGAAAACATTAGATACGACTTAACTTCTGAAGACGAATGGAAAACAAAATTTACTCCAGAAAATTTTAGAAACTATAAATTAAAGAATGATTTAGTTAATGCCGAAACTAAAAAAATTATTATAAAAAAAGATACAAAAATTTTGTATCCAATGGCATTAAAATTAAAAAAAGAAGGACTTAATAGTTACTTAGTTAAGACCCCTGATTTGTTTGGAAAGTATTTAGCAAATGATATTATTAACGAAAAAACTGGCGAAGTAATTGCTGAATCTGGAGATGAAATTTCTAATGATTTAATTACTAAACTTACAGATCTTAAAACAAAAACAATTTATCTGCTTGATATTGATGGTGTAAATAGAGGACCATTCTTAAGAAATACCTTAACTGTCGATAAAAATCTTAATCAAGACGAAGCTAGCATGGATATTTATCGTGTTTTAAGACCAGGTGAGCCACCAACAATAGAAACTGCTAAAAATTTATTTGGTAACCTATTTTTTAATCATACAAGATATGACCTTTCAGAAACAGGTCGCGTAAAAATGAATGCGAGAATGGACCTTGATTGCGATCCAAAATTAACCGTTCTTAGAAAAGAAGACCTAGTTACTATCGTTAAACATATGTTGGATTTAAAAGATGGAAAAGGCGAAGTAGATGACATTGACCATCTTGGAAATCGTAGACTTAGATCTGTTGGAGAGCTCGTAGAAAATCAATTTAGGATTGGATTAATAAGAATGGAAAGAGCCATTAAAGAAAAAATGGCATCTGTTGAAATTGATTCAGTTATGCCACAAGATTTAATTAATGCAAAACCAATTGCTGCATGCCTTAAAGAATTTTTTGGAACTTCCCCATTGTCTCAATTCATGGATCAAACAAATCCACTCGCTGAAATTACTCATAAAAGAAGAGTGTCAGCTCTTGGACCTGGAGGATTAAACAGAGAGAGAGCAGGATTTGAAGTTCGAGATGTTCACCCAACTCATTATGGAAGAATATGTCCTATCGAAACACCAGAAGGACCAAATATTGGATTAATTAATAGTTTAGCAACTTATTCAAGAATTAATAAATATGGCTTCATTGAAAGCCCATACAGAAAAGTTGTTAGTGGAAAAGTTACAAAAGAGATTCATTATTTATCTGCAATGGAAGAAGGCAAATATACAATTGCTCAAGCAAACTCTCCTTTGAGCAAAGAAAATACTTTTGTAGATGATTTAGTTTCTTGCAGAAAATCTTTAGGATTTGAATTAGCAAAACCTGAAAACGTTGACTTTATGGACGTTTCACCAAAACAAGTTGTGTCGGTTGCTGCAGCTTTAATTCCATTTTTAGAAAATGATGATGCAAATAGAGCTTTGATGGGATCTAATATGATGAGACAAGCAGTACCTTTAATTAAAAATGAATCTCCATTAGTTGGAACAGGTATAGAAAAAGATGTTGCTGTAGATTCTGGAGCTACATTAGTTGCAAAAAGAGATGGTGTTGTAGATAAAATTGATGGAAAAAGAATTGTTGTTAGAGTAACTACAGAAAAAGATCTTACAAAATCTGGTGTTGATATTTACAACTTAAGCAAATTTCAAAGATCTAATCAGAACACATGTATCAATCAAAGACCACTTGTTAAAGTGGGTGATAAAATTAGAAAAGGCGACGTTATTGCCGATGGTCCCTCAACTCAATTTGGCGAATTAGCCCTAGGTAAAAACGTAATGGTAGCATTTATGCCATGGCGTGGTTACAATTTTGAGGACTCGATATTAATCTCTGAAAGATGTGTAACAGATGACGTTTTCACTTCAATTCACATAGAAGAATATAGTGTTATGGCCAGAGATACAAAGCTTGGTCCTGAAGAAATTACTAGAGATATTCCAAGCACTGCAGAAGAAAATTTAATAAATTTAGATGAATCTGGTGTCGTTTACGTTGGAGCAGAAGTAAAACCAGGCGATATATTAGTTGGAAAAGTTACTCCTAAAGGAGATTCACCAGTTAATGCAGAAGAAAAATTATTAAGAGCAATTTTCGGAGAAAAAGCAATTGATGTAAGAGATTCTTCTTTAAAAATGCCTTCAGGAACAAATGGCGTTGTAGTTGAAGTAAGAGTATTTAATAGACACGGAATTGAAAAAGATGAAAGAGCAATTTCTATTGAAAGAGCTGAAATTGAATCAGTTCAAAACGATAAAAATGCTGAAGAAGAAATATTAGAATCTAACATTAAAGCGAGAGTTAAAGGAACGCTTGTATCGGCTAAGGTTGAAGAAGATTTTAAATCTTTAAAAAAAGGAACCGTTTTATCAGAGGATAATTTATCTGAATTAACGGCAAACGAGTTATTCAAATTAGTCATAGAAGATAAAAAAGTTCAATCCAACTTAGCAATTTTAAAAGAACAATTTGTTAAAGCTAAAAAAGATATTCAAACTAGATTTGAAGACCAGGTAGATAAAATTCAAAAAGGAGACGATTTATTACCAGGTGTTATGAAAATGGTAAAAGTTTTTGTTGCTATGAAAAGAAAACTTCAGGCCGGAGATAAAATGGCAGGAAGACATGGTAATAAAGGAGTTATTAGTCGAATTGTACCAGCAGAAGACATGCCTTACATGAAAGATGGAAGACCAGTTGATATCGTTTTAAATCCATTGGGAGTTCCAAGTCGTATGAACGTAGGTCAAATTCTAGAGACCCATTTAGGATGGGCCTGTTCTGAGATGGGTGAAAAAATTAAAAAACTAATCGAAGATGTTCAAAAAAACTCTTCTAAAAGAGAAGAGTTAAAAAATTATTTAGGAAAAATTTATAAAGGAGAATTAGGTGATGAAATTAAAAATTTATCCGATTCTGAACTTAGCGAATTAAGTTACAATTTATCAAGTGGCGTTCCTATAGCAACGCCGGTTTTCGATGGCGCTAGTGTAAACGATGTTACTGATATGCTAAAATTTTGTGGATTACCTGAATCTGGACAGACCGATTTATATGATGGCAGAACAGGTGAAAAAATTGATCGTCAAGTTACTGTTGGAATTATTTACATGTTAAAATTAGCTCACATGGTCGATGACAAAATTCATGCTCGTTCAACTGGTCCTTACAGTTTAGTTACACAGCAACCTCTTGGTGGAAAAGCTCAATTTGGTGGTCAAAGATTTGGAGAAATGGAAGTTTGGGCGTTAGAAGCTTATGGAGCTGCTTATACATTGCAAGAAATGTTAACAATTAAATCTGACGATGTAGCTGGAAGAACAAAAGTTTACGAAACCATTGTTAAAGGTGATGATGATTTTGAATCAGGAGTTCCAGAGTCATTTAACGTTTTAATTAAAGAGATTAGATCTTTAGGTTTAAATATTGAATTAACAAATTAAATTATGAGTAAAGAATTAACAAATTTATTTAAAAAAAATATTAATAAAGAAAACTTTAATAATATTAAAATTTCTTTAGCCAGTCCTGAAAAGATTAAATCTTGGTCATTTGGAGAAATTAAAAAACCAGAAACTATTAATTACAGAACATTTAAACCTGAAAAAGATGGATTATTTTGTTCTAGAATATTTGGACCAGTAAAAGATTATGAATGTTTGTGCGGTAAGTACAAGCGAATGAAATTTAGAGGAATTATTTGCGAAAAGTGCGGAGTTGAAGTTACAAAAGCAAATGTAAGACGTGAACGAATGGGTCACGTAGAACTGTCAACGCCAGTTTCTCATATTTGGTTTTTAAAATCATTACCAAGCAGAATAGCTCTTGCAATGGATATGAAACTTAAAGATCTTGAAAAGGTTTTATATTTTGAAAATTTTATCGTTATTGAGCCAGGACTAACAGAATTTAAGAAAAATCAATTAATTACAGAAGAAGAATTATTAAAAGCTCAAGAAAAATACGGAGAAGATCAATTTTCCGCAGGAATTGGCGCTGAGGCGATTAGAGAAGTATTAGCTGCGATTGATTTACCAGCTGAAAGAGAAAGATTAAGAGAAATATTAAAAACAACAACATCTAAAGTTGCTGAAGAAAGAACGATTAAAAGATTAAAATTAGTTGAGAACTTCATAAACTCTGGAAATAAACCAGAATGGATGATTTTAACTGTTATTCCAGTTATTCCACCAGAGCTTAGACCTTTAGTGCCTCTTGATGGCGGAAGATTTGCAACATCTGATCTTAACGATCTCTATCGTAGAGTGATTAATAGAAATAATCGATTAAAGAGATTAATGGAATTAAGAGCTCCAGATATTATTGTTAGAAATGAAAAACGTATGCTGCAAGAAGCGGTTGATGCTTTATTTGATAACGGAAGAAGAGGAAGAGTAATAACAGGAACTGGTAAGAGACCTCTTAAATCTCTAGCAGATATGCTTAAAGGTAAGCAGGGGCGTTTTAGACAAAACTTATTAGGAAAACGAGTAGATTATTCAGGAAGATCTGTAATTGTTGTTGGACCAGAATTAAAACTTCATCAGTGCGGCCTTCCAAAAAAAATGGCATTAGAATTATTTAAGCCATTTATTTATGCAAAATTAGATAAACTTGGTCTTGCTACAACAATTAAGCAAGCTAAAAAAATAGTAGAAAAAGAAAAATCCGAAGTTTGGGATATTTTAGAAGAAGTTGTTAGAGAGCATCCAATTCTTTTAAATAGAGCTCCAACACTTCATAGATTAGGTATCCAAGCTTTTGAACCATTATTAATCGAAGGTAAAGCAATTCAACTGCATCCTTTGGTTACAGCTGCTTTCAACGCTGACTTTGATGGAGATCAAATGGCTGTTCACGTTCCATTAAGTATAGAGGCTCAGTTAGAGGCAAGAGTATTAATGATGTCGACTAATAATATTTTAAGTCCATCAAACGGAAAACCTATTATCGTTCCATCTCAAGACATGGTTTTAGGAATTTATTATATGTCTCAGTTTTTTGGAGATCAAGATACTAAACCAGTCGGTTACTTCTTAAACTTAGATGAAATTGCTCAAGGACTTGAAAATAAATCAATAAACGTTCATTCTAAAATTGTATCTCGATTTGAAACAGTAGATGAAAAAGGTAAGCCAGTTTTTAAAACGTATCAAAGTAGTGTTGGTAGATTTTTATTAGCAGATGTTCTTCCAAAACATCATAAAATTTCATTTGATTTAGTAAATAAATTATTAACCAAAAAGCAAATTTCTGAACTTATAGATATTATTTTTAGATACTGCGGTCAGAAAGAGACAGTAGTTTTTTGCGATAAATTAATGACTATTGGATTCCTTAATGCATTTAAAGCAGGAATTTCTTTTGGAAAAGATGATTTAGTTATTCCTGAATCAAAAGAAAAAATTATATCAGAGGCTAAAAAAATGGTTGAAGAGTACGAAACTCAATATTCTGAGGGTTTAATCACTAAAGGTGAGAAATATAACAAAGTTGTAGACCAATGGTCTAAATGTACAGATAAAATTGCAAGCGAGATGATGAAAAATATTTCTGCATCTAAAATTAATAAAGAAGACGGCTCAATAACAACTAACTCTATATTCATGATGGCAGATTCTGGAGCTAGAGGTTCTGCAGCTCAAATGAAGCAATTAGCTGGTATGAGAGGTCTAATGGCAAAACCATCTGGAGAGATTATTGAAACACCTATTATTTCAAATTTCAAAGAGGGTTTAACAGTCTTAGAATACTTTACATCTACTCATGGAGCGCGAAAAGGACTTGCGGATACAGCTTTAAAAACTGCAAACTCTGGATATTTAACAAGAAGATTATGTGATGTTTCCCAGGATGTTATCGTAAGACTTAAATTCTGTGGAACAAAAAAACATATTAATATTAGCGAGATTATAGAAGGCGGTAATATCATCGTATCTTTAACAGAAAGATCTTTAGGAAGAATTGCTGCTAAAGATATTAAAGCTCCAAACACTGGAGATGTTATCGTTAAAGCAAAACAGTTAATTGAAGAAAAACAATGTGAATTAATGGATGCTTCAGGAGTTAAATCTATAGATGTTTATTCACCAATTACTTGCGAAGCAAAAGATGGAATTTGCATAACTTGTTACGGAAGAGATTTAGCAAGAGGAAGATTAGTATCAATAGGTGAGTGTGTTGGAATGATAGCGGCTCAATCAATTGGAGAGCCAGGAACACAGCTTACAATGAGAACTTTCCACGTTGGAGGTACAGCGCAAATTAAACAAGAGTCCTCAATAATCGCTCCTTCAGAAGGAGTATTAAAAGTTTCTAATCAAAACTTAATTGAAGATTCCAAAAAAGAACTAATAGTGATGGGAAGAAATACTGAAATTATTATTGAAAAAAATGGCACGAACGTTGCAATGTATAAAATTCCATACGGATCTAAACTTTTTGCAAAACCAGATCAGCCAGTTAAAAAAGGTCAAAAAATTTGTGAGTGGGATCCATATACTTTGCCAGTTATTTCAGAAACTGATGGTATCGTTAATTTTGTAGATTTAATTGATGGGGCATCGATTACAGATTCT
>Ga0209850_1000006_pt1 | contig 40274 bp, 41 predicted proteins | sample GWRWT2_2Sept14_FD_187193 | JGI IMG/M metagenome (GOLD analysis project Ga0209850, IMG submission 187193) | Sand microcosm microbial communities from a hyporheic zone in Columbia River, Washington, USA - GW-RW T2_23-Sept-14 (SPAdes) (version 2) ...
TGAAATAATATTTTATATATAAAAAAATTAATATAAAATATTATAATATGATTAATATTTTAAAAAAAAAACAAATTGAACAAAATACATTTAAATGGTATAAAAAACGACATGAAATTATAACAGCAAGTAATGTTGCATCAATATTTGATTCAAATCCATATTATTCAAAATTAGATTTATTAAAAGAAAAAAGTAATAATATAACAGATTCAATATCAAATCTTGCTACATTATGGGGACAAAAATATGAATCTATTGCTTTTTCAATATATGAAAAATTAAAAAATGAAAAAGTATATAAAGTTGGTTTATTTATACACGATAAATATAAATGGTTAGGTGCAAGTCCAGATGGAATAAGAGATAATAATAAATTATTAGAAATAAAATGTGTTTGGAATCGTAAAGTAACTACAGAAATTCCAAAATATTATTGGATACAAGTTCAAATACAAATGGAAGTATGTAATATAAATGAATGTGATTTATTTCAATGTAAATTTATTGAATATGATTCAGAAAATGATTATTTAAATGACAATGTTATATTTAAAGGACAATTAAATAATATTTATTGGAAATTAGATAAATATTCATTAAATACTATTTTAAGAGATAAAAAATGGTTTGATAATAATATTAGTTCTATTTATAAATTTTGGTTGGATATTCAATATTGTAAAAAAAATGGCTATGATAAATTTATTGATACAGTTAAAAATTATTCTGATATTATAATAAATACTTCATCTAAAAGACTTAAAACAGAAAAACAATATAATTATTTTAATGAAGATTGGACACAATGGATTAATGCTACTGATATCAAAAATTATATAATAAATGATCCTATTATAGATTGGTTTAATTTATATGCATTAAATGAAAATAATAAATATCAAAAAGATAATGATGATGAATTTAATGAATATATATCAAAAAAAGAATATGAATTTATTAATAATATTTTTAATAAATTAGAAATAAATGAAAATACTGTTAGAATTGCACATATTAATGAAAAATTTTCAATAAATAAATATCAAGAAACTATTAATAAAATGATATCTGGATGTCCAATAATTATTCAAGGAATTTTACATAATAGGAATAATAATACATATGCAATACCTGATTTAATTATTCATTTAGATTATATATCTAAAATAATTCCAAATTATATAATAAAAAAACCAACAAATAAAAGTAATATTTTACATCATTACCGTATAATAAATATAAAATATAATAGTTTAACATTAACAAAAAACAATAATATTGTTAATATTGGTAATATTGCAGGTTATAAAAGTGAAACAATTATATCAAATATGGCACTTGAAAATATATTAGGATATTGTCCAGATGAAAGTTATATTATTGGAAAAAAATATAAAGATAATATTAAAACATATAATACATTTGAAAATATTGGAGTAATAAATGTTTATAATTATGATAATAAACTTACTTTAAAAAGTTTAGAAGCAATTAATTGGATACGTGATTTAAAAAAGTATGGTAAAAATTGGGATATTTATAAACCATGTCGTAAAGAATTATATCCTAATATGTCAAATACGTTTGATTATCCATGGCATAATCTCAAACTCGATATAGCGTATAAAATTAATGAAATTACATTATTGTGGAATTGTGGTATAAAAGAAAGACAATTATGTCATAAAAATAATATTTATAATTGGCAAGATGTAAAAATGAATATAATTAATTTTAATGGAAAAAAAGGAGATATATTAGAAAAAATTATATTAACAAATACATCAACTAATTTAAAACAATCAACTATAAATATAAATAAAAATGGTTTAAATTTTTTTATTGATTTTGAAACAACAAATTTATATGATAATGATGATGATAATTCATTTATATATTTAATTGGGATTGGTTATTATGATAATGAATGGATTTTTAAATCATTTATTGTAGATAGATTAATATATGATGAAGAAAAAAGAATTATTATTGAATGGCTTCAATATATGAAAAATATAAAAACTAAATATAAGTGTAAAAAAAGTAATATATATCATTGGAGTCAAGCAGAGATTATTTTTTCAAAAAAATCTTTTATACGTCATTCTATACCAGATATTAATGATAATAAAATTGATATGTTAGAATTATTTAAAAAAAATTTAATTACTGTAAAAGGAGCATTTAATTATGGACTTAAAACAATTGCAAAAGCATTATATAATAATAAAATAATAACAACTTTTTGGCACGATTCTTCATTAAATGGTATTTCTGCAATTATTGTAGCATTAAATGCAGATAAATTATGTATAAATGGAAATATAACACAACTAATTCAATTTGATAAAATGAAAGATATTATAAAATATAATGAAATTGATTGTAAAATATTATGGGATATATTTGATAAATTATTTATAAATATAACACATTATTCATAAAAAAATATATTTAATAATTATTAAAAAGTTAATAATTATTTAAAAAAAATACTTATAATATAATTTATATGGCTAAAATTATTTATATAGATAAAAAGTTAAATTATTTACCAGTAGAAAATAATGAAGGAAATAGAGAATATAAATTAATTTTAAATAATAGTAACAAATTAAAATTAGAAAAATTAACAACACAAATAAAATATAGATTATATGAAGGAAAAGGAAAAGCATTATATTTAATAGGTGTTAAAGATGATGGAGAACCAATCGGTATAAATGATATTCAATTATATAATTCTTTAAAAATTATTATGAATTTAACTAAAAAAATAAATGCACATATAAATATTATTAGAATTTATAAAGGAAATAATGGAAATATAGCTACAATCAGAATAAATAAAATAATTAATGATGAATTTTATGATTTGTAAAAATATATAATTTTATCCTTTTTAATTATTAATTTATATTTAATATTTATATATGGGCAATATTTATTCAAGCATTTTTAATAAAGATAATATAAATAATAATATTATAGATATTAATGATTTAATGTCATTAATAAATCAATTATTAAATCATGAAATGAAAATTAATAATGAAAATGTTGATGATACAATAAAAGAAACTATCGATGATACAGTAGATGAAACTATTGATGAAACCGTAGATGAAACTATTGATGAAACTATTGATGAAACTATTGATGAAACTATTGATGAAACCGTAGATGAAACCGTAGATGAAACTGTTGATGATACAGTTGAGGAAACTGTTGATGAATCTATGGATGAAACAGTAGATGAAACCGTAGATGAAACTATTGATGAAACAGTAGATGAAACTATTAATGAATCTATGGATGAATCTACAGATGAATCTACAGATGAATCTATGGATGGATCTATGGATGAATCTACAAATGAATCTATGGATGAATCTACAGATGAATCTACAGATGAATCTACAGATGAATCTATGGATGGATCTATGGATGAATCTACAGATGGATCTACAGATGAATCTATTGATGAATCTATTGATGGATCTATGGACGAATCTACAAATGAATCTATTGATGGATCTATGGATGAATCTACAGATGAATCTACAAATAAAATAAATATAACTAATTTAAGCGATATATCTGTTACTACTGATATAAATATAACTTAAATTAATAAATAATAAATAATAAATAATAAATAATAAATAATAAATAATAAATAATTATTATTTATTATATAATAAAATATATTAAAAATTTATATTATACTTTTTTTTTTAATACTAAATGTTATTTTTTTATTCTTTTTTTCAATATTAGGGATTATTATTTTTTCATCTTCTTTAATTTTAACTGGACCAATATTATATTCTGTTATATTTTGGTATCCAAAATTAAAATCATTATCAGTAATATCTAATGTCTCATCATAATTTTCATATTCATTTTCAATATTATTTTCAATTGTATTATAATCCATATTATCTTCATTATAAATTTGTTGATCTTCTATTTCAAGTCCATAATTAATCATTTTATTTTCATCAAATAAAATATCCATCATATTTGTACCTGCTGGAACAATTTGTCCAAACATAATATTTGATGAAACACCTGTCATTTTATCAACTTCTGCAAAAGTTGATGCTTTTATAAACATATCAGATACTTCTTCAAAAGTAGCTTTCGCTATTACTCCACTATCTGGAATACGATTCATACCATGTCTATCAATTTGTGTAAGAACTCCTCTATATGTCATAAAATCAGCAAGTAAAGCAATATGTCGTTGATTGATATCATTTTCTTTAAATACAGATCCTAATTCACTAATAATTTTATTGCGAACAGCTTCTATTCCAAATATTTCAAAAATTTCTAAAATATCATTACTTTCGGAACGATAAATATCAATATTATCAATAATTAATAAATCATTCATATTTGTTCCATTTGTTTCAATAATCCATTCTTTTTTATTAATATATGAACCATCTGGATTATATTTTACAATATTATCTTCTTTTAAATTTGTCTCAATAATATTTTTAATACCTCTTAAAGTCATATCCAAAATATGTTTTTCTAAATCTTTTAGAAATGATACAAAATATTCATCTTCAATATCAATATCTGTTTTAACTTTAATACGCATAACCATTTCACTGCTATTATCATCACTAATTATACATTGAATATCATCATCATTTTGAGAATTTAATAAAATTGCTTCTTGAACATCTGTCATTAAAATATTTTTACTCAACATAAGTTCTTTATCAAATACGATTCGTAAAATCCAATTAGATAATTCTTGTTGATTATCTACACAAATTATATTATTAAATTCATTATAAATATTGATAAATTCATGATCTTCGGTGCTTAATTTATGTTCTATTGATGAATTTTCATATAAAATTTCAGTATGTAAAACTATATTACGTAATTTTGTATATTCAATTTTATTTTTAATAGTTTCTGCTTTTATACGATCATATGCAAATTCATCATTTAAATAAATTTTCATCGATGGAGTTTTAATATTTTTTGATAAATTAATAATTTCTTTCATGCGTGGAACTCCTAATGTTGTAACAATTGATCCTCCTGATTGTCCTGAAGAATGAAATGTATCATTTTGTGCTAACATATTTTGTAATACAAAAGTTCTTGTCTCTTCAATTGTTAAATCATATACATATGGATATTTTGAATAAACTTCCTCTATTTTAATAATTTCATCGAAATATATATCATCAATTGATTTATCATTCTTTAATTTATAAATATTTCTATGAATTTTTTGATTATTCTCTCCAATACCAGGAATAATATCATTTTTACTATATTGATAAACATATTTTTGTTCATTTAATTTTTTTAATTTTTTCTGTTTACTATCAAGTATTAATTCAATATTTTCATAAAAATGATTAATATTTTTATAACTAATTTTAATAACAAATTTTTGCATCTTTTTATCTATTTTTGATTTTTTTGTAAAAATATTAAATCTACTCAATAAATTAATTATCCCATCATGCAATTCTTCAGACATTGAATAACATTTAATTGATGATTTTTTCATCGAAATTTTTCCACTATCGCTGAAATATGCGTTTAATAATCCTTTCACAAAATTGTTATTTGCTGAATAAATAAAATCTGGAATTTTTTTCATATTCATTGAATAACATGATTTTTGTACAAAATTTCTCAACAATGTTGAATATATCTTTATATTATTTGAAATATCAATCCTAATTTTATATTTATTACAAAAATCAATTATATTTTTTCTATATTTATCATTATTATTCATAATTTTAATATAAGATTTTGTAATACTTCCATTTGATAAATATGAACCGAAAAAAAATCCAGAACATTCATCTAATAATAATTTATCTATTATACAATTACGATTTTCATCTGAAATATTACAATATTCATCAATATTTAATTCATCTATTAAATCATTTTCAATTGGATATTTTAATGAAATAGGTAATCTATCTCCAATTTTTAAATCACTACCATTTATTGCAATAATTTTACCATTTTGTCTTGTTAAAAATGACTTTGCTTTTGTTGCCGTAACTGTTCTACCAGATTTTGTTAATACTTTAATTAAGGTATCACTACCATCTTCATTTACAACTGGATGTCTTGTTACAGCTTCAATTTTTTTCCAAGAAATTTCACCATTTTCATTAAGAGAAATTACCTTATAATCTTCTAATTTAGTCCATCTTAAAATTGTATTATTTGGATGATTTTCCAATAAATTAGAATTTTTATCTGTTTTATTAACAATATTATCAATAAATTCTCCAAATTTTACAGAACGCGTCAATCCATTTTCCTTAATAATAATTCTTTCATTATACTCAACTGAATTCAATGTCAATTGAGTACTGACTTCACCCAATGATTGAGCAGAAACAGGACCTACCATTTCACCAGGCTGTACAAATGCACCTATAATCTTATTTTTTAAATCATTAATTATATAATCAAATGAATCTTTATTAAATTTATATTCAATAATAACACGTTTTGATGCTAAATGATTACAAATAATTGATTTTGTTAATTCATTTTGTCCATCTTCATGTAAATATTTAGTCACATAATTACATAATTCATTAACATTATTGATAATATATACAGCATCTAAATCAGAAACATTTTTATCACTAATATTAAATTTATATTTCACAGATTTAATAAATCTATATAAATTAAATGGCATATATGTAGTTACATTCATAATTTTCATATTTTTAAACCATTCATATCTAATTTTTTCACGATAATTCATTATCTTTTCATATTCTTTATCTAAAATAGATTGTTCAGGAATCATTGAACTTCTTGTAATTAATTTCCAATCCTGTTCATGATCAAATTTAAATTTTTCAATCATCGTTAAATTATCGAATTTAGCTAATTCGATATCAGTAATTTTTTCCAATTTAATCGGATCATATGAATCATCTCCATATAACAATTGTACAATATTATTCGCATTATTCCTAACAGTTCCATCATAAACAATTTTAATATCTTCCATCGCTTTAACCAATCTTCTCGAAATATATCCAGATTCAGCTGTTTTAACAGCTGTATCAATTAAACCAACACGACCACTCATCAAATGAAAAAAGAATTCTTCTGGTTGCAAACCTTTAACAAAAGAATTTCTAATAAAACCTCTTGATTTTGAACCAAAATCATATTTTTGAAAATGTGGAAGAGTTCTATATGTAAAACCATATGATACACGCTTTCCCCATACATCTTGTTGTCCTAATAAACCCATAATTTGTTTTAAATTTTTACGATAATCACCTTTAGTACCAGCAGCAATCATAGTATAAAATCTATTATCTTTACTAATTAAAGATTTAATATTTTTAACAACATTATTTTCAATATCTGTCTGAATTTTCATAATTTCTGCTTCTAAACTTTTACGACGCATATCATTATCTAAATTTTGTTCATAAATTCCATGATGAGCTTTTGCAATTACTTCATTAATTTCATACATTTTTTCATCAACATATTTATCTATTTTTTGTTGATCAAATTCTTTTGGTGGAACTGCATCTCCTAAACCAACACTAAATCCATGTGAAGCATACCATCTTGTTATCATTCTTTGAGTATCATCCAAAAATTCATGACATCTACTAATACTAAACATATTAAGAATATCTTGAATAAGTCCTTTTCCTTGAAGAGAAGATGTATCAAGAGATCCACACTTAAATTCTCCATTTTCAATTAAAAATTTATTTTCATTATTATCTTTACTCATAATACTTAATGGTGGTAATAACATACTATACGCTTCTCGACCACTAACATTTAATTTAGTATTTAATCCCAAATAATTTTTCACATTCATCATAATATTATCAAGAAGTTCTGATGATAAATTAGTATTGTCTTGAGTTAAAAGAAATGCTGCTGTCAAAGTATCCTGTACAACATAAATAATCGGTTTACATTGAGCAGGACTAATAATTTGTGTTGATACACGTGTAAGTTCTCTAATTTCATTTGATGTTGTAATACTCTGTGGAGCGTGTGCATTCATTTCATCGCCATCAAAATCAGCATTAAAACTTTTACATACAAACACATTTAATTTAAATGTTTTACCAGGTAATACTTTAACTTTCATTGCCATCATACTCATCCGATGAAGTGATGGTTGTCTGTTAAAAATACAAACATCTCCATCTTGTAAATGTCTATTAATAATATCTCCTTCATTCAATACAATACTATTAATATCAATATATTTCAATGTTAAAGTACAAGGTGAAATAACACCATTTAAATTATATTCCATTTTTCTAATACTTTTAGCACCAGGATATTTATTTGGTCCATTTCTTATCAATTGATACATATCATTAATATTATATTTAGTAACAACTTCAGGATAAGTTAAATTCATTGCAATTTCAATAGGAACACCAAATTCATCAATACTAATATTTGTATCAACAGTAATAACTGAACGAGCACTATAATCTACACGTTTTCCCATAATATTTCCACGAAGACGACCTTCTTTTCCTGTTAATCTTTGTGTAATAGATTTTAAAGGTCTTCCTGATCGATGAGCACAAGGAGGAACACCTGGAATTTCATTATCAATAAAAGTTGCAATATAATATTGTAACGCTCCATGATATGATTCAATAAAATTTTTAGCAGAATTTGATTCTATTTTTTGTTTTAATATTTTATTATTTTTAACAATATTAACTAACGAATATGTTAAATCATCTTCGGAACGTTGATTATTATCTTGACGAATTGATGGACGAACACTTGGTGGAGGAACTGGTAATACTGTAAAAATCATCCAATCTGGTCTAGACAATTTGTTAGAAAATCCTAAAAATTCACAATTTTCATCTGTTATTTTTTTCAAAATATCTAAACAAATTTGTGGTGTAATTGTTTGTTTATTACTCATAATTTTTGGATCTTTAATTGCTTCACTTGGGAATTCAGCAATAATTTGAAAAATTAAAGTTTTTTCATGACTATTTTTATCTGGACGATTTTTAACATATTTAATTGGTTGAAGAACATTGCAACCATTATTATAAATACATTTTTTTAATTTCATTGATTTTGCATAAATAATATTAAATTTTGCTTTACCTGATTTTTTTTTAATTTCTTCCAATAAATATGGATCTTCTTTATTAATTAATAAATTTGAACATCTGAAACAAATACATCTTAAAATTTTTATAATAGTATCAATATATTGTAAATTAAAAACAGGCATCGCCAATTCAATATGTCCAAAATGTCCAGGACATATTTCTGCTCTATTTTCACATGTTGCACACAAACCATCCAATACACCCATTCTTGGGTCAAATAATCCTCCAATTTTTGGAACATTTCCATCATATGTATCTGGATGAATAATTTCAACAACAGAACCTTTTCGAATATTATCAGGACTTAAAATACTAAATTGCACATTCTTAATATTACCAATATCATTCGTATCTTCAAGTAATTCTAATAATCTCGACATATTGGTTATATATATATTATAATATTTTTATATACTTTTTTATATAATTATTTTCATTTTTTATTTAATTCAAATATAAATAATATTTAAAAAATTCACTATGTATATATATATGCCGAAAAAAAAAGATAAAATTGGTAATAATAAAGACGATGATTTTATTGTAACCAGATCTAAAAAATATAAAAAAAACATTCCATCTATTAAAAATAAAAATAAAAATAAAAATATAAAAACAAAATCTAAATTACAAAAATCATCTTATCCTTCAAATCATAAAAAATATAAAAATAATGAAAGTGATGAAAATGATAAATATGATAGCGATGAATATGATAGCGATGAATATGATAGTGATGAATATGATAGTGATGAATATGATATCGATGAAAATGATAATAATAAATATAGTAGTAATAAATATAGTAGTAATAAATATAGTAGTAATAAATATAGTAGTAATAAATATAGTAGTAATAAATATAATAATAAATATAATGATAAATATAATGATAAATATAATGATAAATATAATGATAAATATTATAGTGATGAAAATAGTGATGAAAATAGTGATGAATATGATAATGATATAAATTTTTCAATAAATAAAACTATAAAAAAACTTTTACAAAAAAATAAAAATAATTGTAAATATTGTAAAAAAATAATAAATTTAAAAAATAAAAAAATAACAAATAACAAATGTAAGATATGTGAATTGGAAAATGGTTATGAATTTTATAATGAATTTATGGAAGACGAATATTTTGCAAAATTAGATTATAATTCTCAATATGAATTAATACAAAAACGTGTAAAATTATATTTAAATACCAAAGATAATGTTCCTTTGAAATATAAAATTTTAGATTTAAATTTATCTGAACAAAATAAATTAGCAATATTAGAAAAAATTCAAAATTATGAAAATTGTTCATCTTCAGAAAGTAGTAAATTACAAAATTGGATTAACGGAATTTCAAAAATTCCATTCAATAAATTTATTAATATTCCAATAAGTAATGAATCATCTCAAAAAAAAAAAGATAGATATTTTAAAAAAATTTATAATACTTTAAATAATCGTGTTTTTGGACAATATGATGCAAAAAATAAACTATTACAAATTATATCTCAATGGATTTCAAATCCACAATCAAAAGGAAATGTAATTGGATTACAAGGTCCTCCTGGTATAGGAAAAACATCCTTAATAAAAGATGGACTTGCAGCTTCGTTAAATATACCTTTTATTTTTATTCCACTCGGTGGATCAAGTGATGGTACAACATTATGCGGACACTCATATACATATGAAGGTTCAACATGGGGTTCAATTGTTGATGGATTAATAAGAAAACAATGTATGAATCCTATTATATTTTTTGACGAATTAGATAAAATATCAGATAATGATAAAGGTATAAGTGGTGTTTTAACACATCTTGTGGATCAAAGTCAAAATAATTCATTTAAAGATGAATATTTTGCAAATATTGATTTTGATTTATCACGAGCATTATTTATATTTTCTTATAATGATGAATCAAAAATTAATAAAATTTTATTAGATCGTATTACAAGAATAAAATTAAATGGTTTTAGTATAGATGAAAAAATAATAATTGCAACAAATTATTTAATTCCACAAATATTATTAAATTTAAATTTTAAACAAGAAATAACTTTTCTTCCAGAAACTCTTAGATTTATAATAGAAAAATATACAATGGAACAAGGTGTACGAAAATTTAAAGAATGTTTAGAAACAATATTTTATAAAATCAATTTAATATCAAATGTAAGTAATACAGATATTATTAATATTAAATATATGAATATTGAATATCCAGCTGTAATAACTATTCAAATTGCTATTAACTTTTTAGAAAATGATTATTATTATCAAATGAATGAAGAAGAACGTTTCAATTATTTAAATAATAAAACAAGTATATCTGAAATGAATATTGATAATTTATTTAATGAAGAAAAAATTATAAATATGAATATTTCATTTGAGACAAAAAAAACATTACTTGGTAAATTTCGTGAATTTCAAAATACATCTCCATCTGATGTTGATTATAATAAACTTAAAAAATGGATAGAACATACAAGTAAAGTTCCATTTGGTAAATATATTAATTTACCAGTATCATCTATAAAATCAACAAATGAAGAAATTTTTGAATATATTAAAAATATTGATTTAATTTTAAATAATTCTATTTATGGACAAAATGATTCAAAAAAAATATTAAAACAAATGATTGCAAATTGGATTTCAAATCCAAATTGTTATATTACACCAATTGGATTACACGGTCCTCCTGGTATTGGTAAAACATCTTTAATAAAAGATGGTTTATCAAAAGCATTAAATAGACCAGTTCATTTTATAAGTTTAGCAGGATGTAAAGATTCAATATTATTAAAAGGACATTCATCTACATATATTGGAGCTGTATATGGAAAAATAGTTGATATATTAATTAATAGTGGTTGTATGAATCCTATAATTTTTTTAGATGAATTGGATAAAATTCCAGAAAATGGAATTGAATTGATGTACACATTAATGAGTTTAGTTGATCCAATACAAAATAATAAATTTCAAGATAATTATTTTGGAAGTATCGAATTTGATTTATCAAGAATTATTTTTATTTTTTCATATAATGATGAAAATGAATTACATCCAATTTTAAAAACACGTTTAAAACAAATAAATATGGATTCTTTTAATACTGATGAAAAAATAATTATTGCATCTGAACATATATTGCCTAAAATATATAAAAATTATGGATTTAATACCAATGATATTATATTTGATGATTTAGAAAATTTATTAAAATTAATTATTAATAATGATAGTGAAAAAGGTGTTAGATCTTTACTTATTAATTTAGATATTATTATTTCAGAAATAAATTTATTAAGAATGACTAAAAATATTACTTTCCCATATATTATTCATAAAAATATGGTTGAAAAAACATTAAATATAAAACAAAAAACTAATAATACATACATTTCATCAATGTATATATAAAAAAATGATAAAAATTTTTTAAATTATTATTATTTTAAAATGATGTATTCATCAAATAATACATTTCAATTAAATATATTATCTTGTGGTCATTATCCATTAATGACCACATCAAAATCTTGTATCAATGGTTGCCATTTATTTAAAACTCCTTGTTATTATTGTGGACGTATTTTGGATAAAAAAGTCTTAACATGTTGTTTAAATGGAATGGTGTATCATCAATCATGTTTTATGATTTATGGTATTAATAATAATGAAATACCCTTTAACATTGCATTTCCATTTAAAGATATAAATGGAAATATTATTTAATTCTTAAAAAAAAATATTATAATATTATATAATGAATTGTAGTCATAGAAAATTAACATCATATACAGAATCATGTGCAATGGGTTGTCATAAATTCATCCTCCCATGTGAAGGATGTAAAAAAATAATTTCAAATGTTGCAGTATATACATGTTGTATTAATGGAAAAACATATCATGAAGAATGTTTTAATCTATCACCTGATAGTGATATTATTGAAAAAAATATAAGTTTTCCATTTATGAATGGTGATCAAAAAATATAATTTATTTTTTTATATTAAGAGTTCTCTCTAATATTACAGCTATTACAAATAATAATACAACACCAATAATAACACCAAATAATAAAATAAACCACGCCCATCCTTCATGACAATTATAACATAATACATACATTAATCCTCCCCAAAATAATGAAACAATAATTTGTCTAAGCATAATAAATAATTTATCATCATATTTTCCTTTACGAAATAAACCTAATGAAATACTTAATACTGCAAAGAAAAAATATATTATAACTGGAGTACAAAATCCTTCACAACGCATTATAATATATAATAATATATTTATTATTTTAATTAAAATAATTTATAATATAAAAAAAAATGAAAAGTTAAATTATATAAAAAAAATATATAATATAAAATATATGACACACATTGTTTATAATATTAATCCCCAAACATTAAATATGAATATTTATAATATTTATAAAACATATACTATTGCTCTTAATAATTTTAATGCAGATGTTGAAAAATATATGAAAACATCTAAAAAATTAAGTGAAACAAGATATATTAATAAAAAAAAAGATATACTAAATAATCAAGATGGATATTATCTAAAACCATCGAATAAATATCCCAATCGAATTAATATTTATGAAAAACGTACTCGTGATATTGGATATATCTTTAGTAATATTTTAGTTGAAGTTAAGAAAATTCTAATTTTCTCAATTGCTGAAACTAATATGAGTATTGAAGATACTACTATTTTTGAAGAAAATAAAAAAAAAATAGTGTCACCTAAATATAATATTCTATATTTAGAAGAATTAAAAAATAAACTAAGCACCATAAAAAAAGCTGAATAAAAATATTTTATTATAATATAATGGGAAATTATATTACAAAAACATATACAATAAATGATATTGATAAAATAATCAATAATCATTTAGAAAAATTAGATATTAATAAAGATGGTTATATATCAAAAAAAGAATTTGATGAATGGAAAAATAAAGAAATAAATAATATAAAACAAGAATATAATAATAATTATGAAAATATAAATAAAGAACTTTTAACACTAAAACAAATAAATAAAGACTTAGAACAAAAATTAATAGATAAAAATAAATTAATTGAAAAATTAGGTGAAAATATTAAAACAGATGAAGATGTAAATGAATTAGTAAAACTTTTATCAATTGAACAAATTAATAAATATGTCGAAGATATATTAAATAATGAACAAACTAACATTCCATATTTTCCAGATGTAGTTGAAAGAGAAATTTATCGTAATATTTTTAAAATATTATTAAAAATAATGAATAAAATATTAGGAAGTATGTCATTTGAATTAATTGGACATAAATTATCTATAAAAATGATTCCACATTCTTTATAATTTAATAAATATATGATATGTTTAAATAAACAGCATAATTATAAATTAATTTTTTATTATTATATAATATAAATTGTAATATATTATTTTCAAATTTAATAATTTTAATATTTAAATTATTAATATACATATTTTCAATCATATCAAAAACATCTAATCTAACAATTGGTATATTATTATAATATATTTGTTCTTTCATTTTTGGTAAATTTATATTAGATAAATTTAATTCAAAAAAAGGTTCTTCATAATCAGATAATAATAATCCAGATATCATAAGTTCAATTTTATTTGATAATTTAATTAATTCACCTTTCCATTCTAATTTTACATTTTTTTGTTCAATAACAAAAATATTTCCTACATCATTTGTTTTTTCAAAATATTGAGATATAATAATATTATTATCAAATGAATCTGCAATAATACAATTTTGAAATTCATTCGATTCAGGTTCTAATCCTATTTTTTTAATTAATTTATTATTAACTAAATCATACAAAAATAATATATTATGATACATATTGCTATTTTTCAAATAAAAATTTACAATCAAAAAATCTTTATTAACAGAAATATTTAAAGGTCTATATGCTTCTGTAAAACATAATATATTAGATTCCTCATTAATTTTTGATTCATTTATTTCATGAATTTTAACATTTACAGAATCATTAATATATAATTTATTTTTATATAATTTAAAATTTTTAAGATTAGTACAATTTAATTTAGATACTTCTATCCATTTTAATTTATATTCATATAATATTATATTTTTCTTATTATAAACAATTAAATATGAATCATATAAATCAAATGATATAATATTTTGCGATAATTCTTCTTTTTTTATAAAAAGATTATCATGTTTTATATATATATGAATTTTACCATCTATTAATATATAAATATTATTATTATATACATTAATTTGTTGAGCTTTTTCATCTATTGTTTTTTCCAATATTTTATTATTATAAATATAAATTTGATTGCTATTTGAAATAACTATTAAATCATTTTCAATTCCTAAATATATTCCATAATCATTTTCTCCTTTATAAGTTTCAATTAATTCATATTTATCTTCATTCTTAGAATAATAATATACTGTATTCATTTTATAATCACTTATTAAAAATTTATTACCATATTTTTTAATTGATTTTCCACACAGATTACTTTTATTAGTTAAAGATAAATTAGTAGAATTATAATTACTTAATTCTATATTTGGAAGAAATGTTTCATTATTAAATATTTCATTAACATTAACTATTGTTTCATTAATTGCACTTACTAATTTATCTACTTTATTTTCTAATTGTTCTATTTTATCTACTTTTACTTCTGCAGTTGAAGTATTTTTATTTAGATGATTACTATTATTTTTTTTCATTTGTGTCATATTTCGTCTGTTCATTTTTAATTATAAAAATATTTTTTTTTTATAATTAAAACTTATAAATATTAATTATTATACATCTGGATTTGTATTATAATGTTTGTTATTACCTCTATATAAACCTATTAAATCACGTTGTTGAGGTGTTGTACATATACAACCTTGATCACTTGTATATGTTGATGGACAACAATATGGACTTGATATATTTTTATCAAACATAAACATAGAATCCTTTGGCATTTTCATTGGAACAGTTTCATATTTTAAAGGAATACCTCCATTAAATGTTACAACTAATGGCTTTTTTAATAATGGATTATTACTTGGAAATAATCTCCAATCACTTCCACCAGGAGGAACAAGTTTAAGACCATCAAATGATCCTGGAACATTTTTTCCCATTACATAATCAACTGAAGCTAAATAATTTGTATTACGATTATCCATAATAATATTATATGTTATATACAGAAAATATTTTTAATCTAATTTTACTGTATAATTTTATTATAATTTTAATATTTGTGTTTTATCAAATTCTTTCGTATCTCCATATGAATCAGTAATATATATTATTTCAATATCATTTAATATATTTTCATAATAATTATTTTTAATTAATCTAATATGTATTTTATGATTTTTATCATGATAAAAATTATATAATGGACCTGAATATTCTTCAATTAATGACGTTATATCTTCTTTTAAACCATCTTTTTTAATTATTTCTGCATGTATAATTTTATGTTTATATGTTATATTATTATTATATTCGTGTATTTCATCTTTAGAATATGGTGGAAATTTAATATCAGTATCATAATTATAAATTATACGATATATTTTATTATCTATTTTATATTTAGTTATAATATGTAAATCATCATCTACTATATCGTCAATATTATTTATTCTATTTTTAATATTGTCTATTATATTATTCCACGATAATATATCTTTATTTAATAAATTTATAAAAATATTTGTTATATCCAATGGTTCATGTTTATTAAATAATTTTACTTCTAATATGCATGTATCACAATAATTACATATAACATCTTGATTTATATAATGATACAAATTATGAAAATAATATTGTGAAATATTATATGTTGTTTTAAATGACGATGATTCTTCTATATATAATTTTGTATATAATATATAATCAAAAATAGTATATAATATTTTATATATCATTTATTATATAATATTTTTTTTTTTATATAATTTTAAAAAATATATAAAGATATTGATTTATTTGTATTTATATGAATAAAATTCAACCATTTCCTACTTTATATTCACGTAAAGCAAATGGAAAAATTCAAAAATGGAATCAATATATTATAACTAATAATGATACAGATATTATTATTGTTACAGAATTTGGATTTATAGACGGAAAAATTACAATACACAATAAACCTATAAAATTTACAAAATCAAAAAGAAATTATATAGATGAAGCGTTAGAAATTGTTCGATCAACATGGAATGAAAAATTAAATAGAGAAGGATATGTACAATCAATAGATGATGCTGAACATAAAATTATTATTAGACCAATGTTATCAAATAAATATGATAAAAATAAATTTTCGAAAACATTTCCAAAAATTTTACAACCAAAATTAGATGGTAATCGATGTATAGTTCATAAAAAAAATAATGAAATAATTATTGAAAGTAGAAATGGATCTTCATTTAATTTTTTTAATCATATTAAACAAGATTTGCAAAATTTATATAATGATGAAGAATATAATAATTTATATTTAGATGGTGAATTATATACTCCTGAATTAGATTTTAATATTATTAATGGATTGACAAATAAATCTCTATCTTTAACCATAAATGAAGAACAAGATATGAAAAAAATAAAATTTTATATTTTTGATTGTATTAATTTAAATAATATTAAAATGATTAATTTAGATAGATTAAAAATATTAGAATCAATTTTTTTAAAATATAAATTTGAAAATTTAATTCTTGTTGATAGTATTTTAGTAAATGATAATAAAAATATTGATAAATATTTAGAAAATTATATATCAAATGGATATGAAGGAATAATATTACGTAATCCAAACGGTATATATCAACTAAATAAAAGAACAAATGATTTGCTCAAATATAAAAAATTTCAAGATGAAGAATTTGAAATTGTTGGATTTGAGGAATCAAATGAAGAAATATCAACTGTCATTTGGATATGTAAATCTAATATTAATCCAAAACTTACATTTAATGTAAGACCAAAAGGTTCAATTGAATATAGATCACAATTATTAATTGATGCTAAAAAATATATAGGTTATAAATTAACTGTTGTTTTTCAAAATTATACTGATACTATTTCAGGAATTCCACGTTTTCCAGTAGGTCGTGATTTTAGATATAATAATGATTTATAATATAGAATTACTATATAATAAAAATATATATAATAATATTAAACTAATGATGTAATACGAGGACCTCCAACTATCCTTGCATCTACATTATTTTCGTTTTTTAATAATGGTATATCACATTTTTGGCATATTTGTCCATAGTGATCATCAAAATCATATGGATAATTTGAACAATTAAAATCAGTATAGCAATTATTAGCTAAAGGCATTGGAGGTATATTACCACTTAATATACCATAATTTTTTAAATATGTTTTTTTAGTATTATTAAAATTTATTGAAGTATTATTTTGTTCATCATCTTTTTTAACAATATCTGTTACATAATTTTCAAGAAAACAATGATTATGAAAAAAAATTAATAGTAATATTAAAATAATTATTATATAATTTATAAATTGCATTATATAATAATATTATATAAAAAATATTATTTATAAATAATAATTTTTAACATTTACATATAAAATCATAATGTTTTTTTATATAATTATGTTTTGAATCTATTTTTTTATTTAGTAAATAATTATTAAATAATTCTTCTCCTTTTTTTATATCACGATTTGTTATAAAAATCATTTCATTGTTTTTACTAATATATTTGATATTATGATTACAATTATGGTTAAATCTTGCTCCTAAAATATTTATAATTGATCCTGTAAATGCATTAAATATATATTTTGCATAATATTGTTTTATTATTTCATATGAAATTTTATTAAAAAAAAATTTATACTTAGATGAACAATTTTTTAATTCATATTCCAAAATTTTGATATAATCTTTATCTAAATTATATTTATCATCATCTCTTGGAAATAATTGTTTTTCATTATCATTTATCATTTGATAAATGATATCCAATGCAGGTGTATGATAATTTTTTGCAATATAATTATTTTTACTAATTAAAATAATAGTATTTTTTTGTATATTATTATTTGCAATAATATTAGTTTTATTTATAATTATTGATTGATGAATCATATTTTATAATTAAAATATTTTTTTATATTAATTTTTATTCTAATATAGCTTCTGGAACATGAAAAAAATTATTTGTTGCATATTGATTTTCATATATATTACCATTAGTTAAAAACCATTTTTTTGTTTCAACATCTCCTTTAATTTCTATATTATTATCCCAAATTCCATCATATAAAAATTTAGGTATTGGAAAAATATATTTACCTTTTCTTGATACTATTTCATCATTATCAATTATTTGACAATATTTTCCACCAATTTTATATTTTTGATCTCTATCATATGGAATATTTGGCGCTAATAACGCATGAGAATGTTCATATGGTTCGCAAAATTTTTCATATTTATCACTTACTTTATTTATTTTATTATAAAATATTATCATTATTAATATTATTAATATAATAATAACAAATGATATAATTAATTGCATATAATATTATATCATATTATAATTTATAATTATCATAAAAAATAAAATTATAAAATTTCTTCTTCAATATTTATATTTCTTTCAATCTCTTCTTTAGTTAATTTGTTTTCTATACTTATTGTTTCTTTCATTACACGATTATCATCAATATCTGGTAAAATAGGCTCACTATATATATATTTTTGCCCTAAAAAAACATCAAGTTCAAAATCAATCGGATAATAATCAATTAAAGATGTATTCATTAAATTTTGATAACATTTTGGCAATAAATTATTACTATTAATAGGTAAAATCATCATTAATTGATCGAAAGGTTTATATGGCACATCTTTTATAAATTTTATATCATTAATATTTAATATATCTTTATTTAATGTATCTAAAATATCAGACGCTAAAGGAGGAGCTCTAAATCTATAATACCAACTCCAAGATGGAACTCCCTCAAAATAATATTTCATTGTAAACATTATACTTTCTAAATAATTTTTACAAATTTCATTTCGTAATTTATTATATTCAATAATATTTTTACTATCTAAATAAAAAAAATGATTATAATAAATCGGCTTCCACATTTGCTTTGGTTGAAAAAAATTAAATTTTTTAAAAATATCTTTATATTTTGAATATTCTGGATGCAATTGATTATAATATTCATAATGTTCATATCTCATTAATTCTTTTTCATAGGGTGATTTATCTTCTTCTTGTTTTAATTTTCGTTCATCATCTTTTCCTTGCATTGTATTATTAATTTTAATTTGAATACCTCTCATATAATAATCTTCTGATTTTACAATTTCTTCAAATATTTCTTTTAAAAATAAATGATTAACAATATAACTATTATTTTTAATATTAATCAAATAATCATAATTTGGTAATAATTTTTTATAAATATTTAATAAAATACCTAAACCACTATTTTTATCTTTACGTTCTTCTTTCACTTTTAAATATGGTATTGGTGTAACAAAATCATTTCCTCCAAAAAATGTTAAAAATACATAATCAGTTATCAACCTAATATTATCATACATACTTTCATCAAGTTCTAATTTTTCAATAAATGCTGAACGATATTCATCAATTGATAAAAATAAATATTTTTTTCCACATAATATATATTGTTTTTCAACATTAGTTGCATCATTTGTTTCCTTTACTTTTCTTAATATATATATATTATTTTTATGTGTTGCCATTGATAAAACAATAACATCCGCATCTGGACTATAAATAACTACTGTATCATTTTTTCCTTTTAAATCTTGACGCAAATAATGTAAAAATTTATGTTCACCTTCACCTGGAACATTTCCATCACTTATAATTATTTTCAAATCTTTATTCATATTCTTAAATTCTGGAATTTTTATTTTTAAAGCTTTACTTAATTTTTTCATAAATTTTGTTCCAGGTGATATATTAGCTGATGCTTCCCAATCAATTAAATTTTTTTCAATACCATATTTTTCTTTTAATGTATTTTTAAATTTCATAAATTTAACTCCATTATATCTTCTACGTCGTTGTTGAATCATTTTAGCACGCGGAGCTGTTCCATCAAGAGCAATATATAATAATTTAGAAGGTTGAATTAAATCTACAATAATATATTTTATTTTATTAATAATTTCAGATATTAGAAAATTTTCAAATTTAATAAGTGTTCCATAATCTTTTTTCATATCAAGTGTATTATATGTATCATAAATAATACTATTAAAATCAATAAAAAAATAATCTACATTTGTTTTTAATTCAGATTTATGTGTTGTTTTATAATTTTCAATAATTTGTCTAAAAAAAGCTGGAATACCCATATATAATATTTTAATATATTAAATATATTCATTTTTTATATAATATTTAGATGATTTATAAAAATAAATGAGCGTTTATATATATTTTTAAATTTATTATATATAAAATAATGTATTTAAATAGCGAATTACAAAATGTCGAAATTATATGTATTAATTTAATAACACGAAAAGATCGTAAATTACTTATGAAATTACAATGCAAAAATAAAAATATTCCTATAACATTTTATTCAATTAAACCAAATAAAGATCCAAAAAGAGGTTGTTTAGAATCACATCTTAATATTATTAAAAATGCTAAAACAGATTATTTAATGATATTAGAAGATGATGCAAAAATTATTCGCCCATTATTACCATTTCCAATTCCTCCAACTGATTGGGATATATTATACTTAGGTGGAACAATTCATCAAAATTTTGGTGATTATGATAAAAATTGGTGTCGTGTTGCAACATGGACATGTCATTCATATATAATAAATATAAAAAATAAAGAATTAATAAATGATATATTAAAAGCAGAATTTCAAAATTTAGAAATTGATGAATATTTAATTAAAAATATACATTATAAATATAAATGTTATATGATTAATCCAATGCGTATAATTCAAAGAGATGGATATAGTGATATCGAAAAACAAAAAGTTGAATATTCTTTTATGGAAGAAACATTAAATGGATTTATGCAACCTGAATTTGAAAAAACAATTGGTGGTAATTCGTCTTTAAAAATAGATTTTATCCCACCTGAATTATTACCTAATGTATCAATAATAACACCTACATATAATCGCCGTAATTTATTTCCAATTGTAATTCGAAATTTTCAATTAATTGAATATCCAAAAAATAAACTTGAATGGATTATTATTGATGATTCAACAGATGCTGAAAAATCTGTTTTAGATATATTACCAAAAGATAATCGTATAAAATATGTTCCAATAAAAACAAATAGTCCATTAAGTGTTGCTTATAAGCGTAATATTGGAAATAAAGAAGCTAAATATGATTATAGAATTCATATGGATGATGATGATTATTATCCACCTGGTAGTTTAATGATTCGTATAAAAATGCTTTTACAATATCAATCGAAAGGTATTGGATGTGTTGGTTGTAGTAAAACTGGTATATATGATATAATACAAAATAAAAGTAGTATTGCAACTGATGGTATTATTTCACTTAGTGAAGCATCAATGGGATATACGAAACAATTTTGGATAGAACAAAACTTTAATGAATTAGAAAAATATGGAGAATATAGATCATTTATACACGGAAGATTTAATAAAATATTAGATTTACCATATACGTATATTTTAATAGCATTTATTCACAATAAAAATTTTACAGAAAGTTCTAAAAAAATTGATAAAAATGTATTAATAAATAAAATAACAAAAGAACAAATGAATTTTTATAATACTTTCGATGAAGAAACAAAAGATTTTATAGATTCTCTTAGAAAGAGAATAAAATTATAAATATTATTAAACAATATTTATAAAATTTATTTTAATTTTAACAATAATATTTTTTTAAATAATTAATTAATTTTTTATTTATATTTTTTTTTGAATTATTAAAAATTCTATTAAATTTAATTGGTTCATTTAAATATATATCAAATAAATCATATATAATATATTTTTTTTTACAAATAGCTGGTGTATGATGCATTTTTTCTGATACATATTTAATAGCATGAATAATATTTTTTTTCCGAATTTTAATATCATCAATTATATTTTGATTTAATATATATTCTAAGAAATATATATTTGCATACCAAGATCTAAAATCTTTTGTAGTAATATTTCCATATTTTTTTAACCAAATATTTACATCATTTGATGATATATTAATATTATTGTATTTAAATATCGATTCATTTCCTTTACAATTTTTATATAATATATTTAAATTTTGTATAATTAATTCATCTTTTAATTCACATATATTTCTTATTCCTTTTTTTCCTATAAAATCTAAAATAAAGGATTTATTATTTTTAATACAATGTTTTTTTAATAATGTTGATACTCCAAATGAATTATAACGATCTTTACCAATTTTATTTCCAATACGAAAATTACAATGAATTATTATTGATAAAATTAATGAAATTATTTTATCTTTTGATAAATATTTTTGTAATAAAAATTTATTAATATCATTTTCAATTTTATTTTTAATTTGTCCAAAAATTATTAAATTACAATTTTTTTTATTCATTTGATTTTCTACAAATTTTTTATTATATATATATTGTTTTCTTCCATCTTTATCATATCCTGTTACTAATACTTTCGATTTTTTATTCATATTTATTTCTACATTAATATAATTAGGTGGTATTTTTAATGTTTTAATATAATTTATAATATTTTCATCATTTATTTCTTCATTATCTTCTGTATAATATTTAAAACATTTATCATATTTACCTAATGATTTAGTAATTTTACGATAAATATACATTATATTATAATATACTTAGATAATTTTATTATAATATATATTATACAAAATAAAATATTTTAAATTTATTATTTTAGATAAGTTTCAATATAATATTATATATAATATGTATATAATATATTAATATGTTTAATCCATATGAATTTGAAAATAATAAAAAAATATATGAAAATAAATTACCAAGAGATAGTTTAATTTTTAGAGATCCACTTCCATCTAATTCAACATTACCAATTCATAATAGAAATTTATTAGATAGAAATTTTATAAATGGTCGTAAAGAAAGAGAAAATCCTGTTCAAAATATTTATTTACATAAATATCAATTACATAATTTACAAATAGAAAATGATAATATATGTTCTCTTGAACAATTATCACTTGATAGAATGCATAAAGAACGTCCTGATAGTGGTATTCGTTCATTGGAAAGAAATTTAGAAGATTCAAAAGTAATTCATAATAAAATATTAACATTTGAACATCCATTGGATACGCGAAATTATAAACCTTTATTAAATACCACTGAAAGACCTCCTATGATGAAAACAATTGGACAGGGACCTCGATTAGATTATTTTGATGAAAAAAAAATAAAAAATTAAAAAATATATATTTAATATTTTTTAATAATATTTATAAAAATATAAAAAAATATTATAATTAATAATATTAAAAGAATATGGCAACAAATTTTCAATTATTTAAAACAATACCAAATAAAGAATTTATAGAAAAAATAGCATTTTTATTTGGAATAAAAAAATTATCTCCCAATTATAAATTTACTTTAAAAGATTTAGAACGTAATAAAACGGTTGAGAAACTTTATTCATGTGAAAATGAATTTAAAAATTATTATATAAATTGTAAATTTATAAAATATTTTGATGATTTAAATGAAAAAAAAAGTATAACAATATTAAGACATTTTTTAAAAATTATAAATTATAAAATTATATCAAAAGAAAAATATTCAAATAATACTAAATATCTTTTATATGAAATTATAGATGCAAATATATCATATGGTGAAAATGATTTTAATGTATCTTTTGATTAATATTATTATATTATTATATATTATTATGAATCATTATTTTATTGGAAAATTTCTAAATCAAGATGATCAAAAAAAACTATTTGGAAAACAAACTTATTTATCAAAAAATCTACCAATAACAAATAAAGTTGAAAATCTAAACACAAAATTTGCATATCTTGGTTATTTTGATGATTTAACTATGTTAGAATTACAAGATAAACTTAATAATGTAATGGAATCTATTACATCATATATTGATCCAATAAATGCTATATATAAAAATTATTCTATAACAGGTCTAAAAACAACAAAAAAAAATATATCAATTTTATATGATTGTCCTATAATTACAGATATTGTTGTTCCATATATACGTTCATATACTAATCAATTTACAGAAGATACGAGTGATTTTTATCCACATATTTCTTTATTAAGATTTGATGCAAAAAATTTAACAACAATATTAAATAAAACTGATAATAAAGGAAATAATATTTTAGAAAATACATTTTTACCAGAACCAAATACATTTTTATTAGATTCCATAGATATTATGAAAGGTGTACCAAAATTTAGACGTTCTGGTCCAAGTAGTCGTTATGATGATATGGATATAACAATTATTCATAGATATAATATTTAATTTATAAAATTATTATTTTATAATATTATAAATTTAATTACATTTAATATAATCTTTATAAAATTTTAGTTGCATATTTTCATATGAAAATTCATTTCTAATAAAATTATATAATTCATCTATTTGATTCATTAATTTTTGTTTATCTTTTAAAGCATTTAACAATGTATTAATTATTATTTCATCTGTCATATTTTCAGTTAATTCTATCATTCTATGTTTAAATATATGTCTTGAACGTATTGGTATATTTCCAGCTAACATTGTATAACTAGAAGGTATTTCTAAATATTTTTTAACAAAATAATCAAATTTTGAACAAGTTGTAATTCCGATATATGATTTATTAATCATTTTTGATAATTTTTCACCAGTAGTTATTGATTTTTTTTTATCACCTACAAAATATCCTGGAAATGGGATATGTAAAACTTTGAATTTTTTACATTTATTTATTAATTGAAATAATCTATATCTGAATGGATAGACTGATGCATTTGGAGAACCATATAAAATTATATCATATTCTTTTTGTAAATTCCAATTTTTAAATACATTAATATCAATATAATGAGGAAAATAAATAAATTCAATTTTTTTGTTTAATAATATTAATATGTCACTTTGTAAATTTTTATAATGATAAAATACAGTATGAATTCCATTTTCTCTAATTAATTTACTAATTTGATTAGGTAAATGCATATCTTCTATTATTAATATTTTTTTACATGGATATTGATTTAAATTACTGACTAGTAATTTTTCTTCAACAAAATTATTCGCATGTATAATTATATCTGGTTTGATATTTAATATTTTAACTAATGAAAATATACTCATTCCTTTTACAAAATTTTTTTTACCTGTTCCAGTTGTTACAATATTTGCATTATTTTTTTCTAAATAATCAATTATTTTATATCTATTTTCAGCTAAATTATTAATCATAAATACATAATCTACAATAAATAATATTGTTGGTTTTAATTTATTTATTACACAATGTATATCATTCTTATTTATTAATTCTTCTTTTTTTTTCACTTTTAATTCTACCATTGGTTTAACTATTGATTCCATTTTTTGTCCAACTATTAATTCCACTACTGGTTCCGTTATTGGTTCCATTATTGGTTCTGCTATTGGAACCACTATTGGCTCCGCTATTAGTTCCACGACTGGTTCCGCTATTGGTTCCGCTATTGGTTCCACTATTGGTTCTTTTGTTGGTTCTTCTATTGAAACCACTATTGGTTCCACTGTTGGTTCTACTGTTGTCCCTACTATTGGTTTCACTGTTAGTTCTACTGTTGGTTCCACTGTTAGTTCCACTGTTGGTTTCACTGTTAGTTCCACTGTTGGTTCCACTATTGGTTCCACTATTGGTTCAATTGTTGGTTTCATTGTTGGTTTCACAATTGGTTCCACTGTCGATTCCACTATTGGTTCCACAGGTGATTCCACTATTGGTTCCACTGTTGATTCCATTGTTAGTTCCGCTATTGGTTCCGCTATTGGTTCCACGATTGGAACCACGATTGGTTCCACGGTTGGTTCTACTATTGGTTCCATTGTTGGTTCCACTATTGGTTCAATTGTTGGTTCCACAGTTGGTTCCGCGATTGGTTCCGCGATTGGTTCCACTATTAGTTCTACTATTGGTTCCAATATTGGTTCCACTGTTAGTTCCATTGTTGGTTCCGCTATTGGTTCCACTGTTGGTTCCGCTATTGGTTCCACTGTTGGTTCCACTATTGGTTCCACTATTGGTTCCACTGTTAGTTCCATTGTTGGTTCCATTGTTGGTTCCGCTATTGGTTCCGCTATTGGTTCTGCTATTGGTTCCAATGTTGATTCCACTGTTAGTTCCAATATTGGCTCTACGATTGGTTCCACTATTGATTCCACTGTTAGTTCCACTATTGGCTCTACGATTGGTTCCACGGTTGGTTCCACTGTTGGTTCCACTGTTGGTTTCATTGTTGGTTCCACTGTTGGTTTCATTGTTGGTTTCACAATTGGTTCCACTGTCGATTCCACTATTGGTTCCACAGTTGATTCCACTATTGGTTCCACTGTTGATTCCACTATTGGTTCCATTGTTGGTTCCACGGTTGGTTCCACTGTTAGTTTCATTGTTGGTTCCACTGTTGATTCCATTGTTGGTTCCACTGTTGGTTCCACTGTTGGTTCTATTATTGATTCCATTGTTGGTTCCATTGTTGGTTCCATGGTTGATTCCACTGTTGGTTTTATAATTGAATTTACATTTTTTTGTTTAATATTTTTTTCTATAACTAATTCTATATTAAATTCTCTAATTTTTTCATCTAATATTACATTTGATTCTATTGTTGGTACTGAAATTGAATCTAAAATTAATTCTACTATTGATTCATCTGTTGATTCTACGATTGGTTCTACTATTGGTTTCACTATTGGTTTCACTATTGGTTTCACTATTGATTCCAATATTGGTTCCACTATTGGTTCCACTATTGGTTTCATTATTGGTTCCAATATTGTTAATTTCTTTATTGGTTCCACTATTGATTCCAGCATTGATTCCACCATTGGTTTCGCGATTGGTTCCACTAATGGTCTCGTTATTTGTTTTACTGTTTGTTCCATTGTTAGTTTAACTAATGGTTCTACTATTAATTTCTTTATTGGTTCTACTGTTGGTTCTACTGTTAGTTCTACTGTTGATTTCACAATTGGTACCAATATTGGTTCCACTATTGGTTTTACTTTTGGTTTTACTTTTGGTTCTACTTTTGGTTCTACAATTGATTTCGTAATTGGTTCCACACTTGAGTTCTTTATTTGTTCCTTTATTAATCCCTTTATTTGTTCCTTTATTGATCCCTTTATTTGTTCCTTTATTGATTCCTTTATTGGTTCCTTTATTGGTTCCTTTATTGGTTCCTTTATTGGTTCCTTTATTGGTTCCTTTATTGGTTCTACTATTGGTTCTACTATTGGTTCTACTATTGGTTCTACTATTGGTTTCATTGTTAATTTAACAATCGATTCAATAATTGGTTTAGTAATTGGTTTTCTTGTTAATATTATGATTGGTTCTACAGTTTCATTAATTAATTCTATATTTTGTTCTATATTTTGTTCTATATTTTGTTCTATATTTTGTTCTATACTTTTTTCTATATTATTAATTTGTTTAATATTTTTACTGCAAATTAAATTTTTTCGTTTAAGTATAATATAATTATTATCAATAAATGTTAATTGATCAAGTATTATTTTTGATGAAGAATATAATATAAAATTAGATATATTAATATCTTTAATAATTTCAAATGTAATATAAATTTTATTTTGATTCCAATTAATATTAAATTTATTATGATTTTTTAAATTATATTTTATATTAGAAATTGTTATAGTTGCTAAACTTTTTAACATTCCAGATAAAATAATTGTTGAATTTGAATTTAAATTTGAATTATTGTTTAATATAAATGTTATAAATTTTAATTTTCTATTAGTACTATTAACACTAACCATAGGTCTAATTATTAAAGTATTGTTACTATAATAAAAAATAACATTACAATATTGATATATAATCATTGAATTATATAATATATTTTTTTTACAAAAAAAACATATTAAAAAATAACATATAAAAAAATATTATATATATAATATATGAATTTTGGATTAATAGGTAGAGGTGTAGTTGGTAATGCATTATATGAAAGTTTTTTAAAAAAAAATATAAATATTTCAGTATATGATAAATTTAAAAATATTGGTAATATAAAAGAATTATTATTTGTTAATTATATTTTTTTATGTTTGCCTACATTATTTAAAGATAATGAATATGATAAATCAGCTATATATGAAACATGTGAATTTTTATCAAATAATAAATATAAAGGTTTAGTTATAATTAAAAGCACAATAGAGCCAGAAATATCTGAATTTTTAGCTAATAAATATAATTTAAATGTATGTCATAATCCAGAATTTTTAAGTGCAAAAACAGCATTAGATGATTTTGAAAATCAATCACATATTGTAATAGGAAAAACAAAAAAATGTGATATGATATTATATAATAATTTAGTTTTATTTTATAAACAATATTATCCAAATGCAAAAATTAGTTTATGTAATTCAAATGAATCTGAATTGATGAAAATTAGTATTAATAATTTTTATGCTGTTAAAATACAATTTTTTAATGAATTATTCTTAATTTCAATGAAATTAGATAGCACAAATTATAATGTTGTTAAAAATATGATGTTAGAAAATAATTGGATAAATCCAATGCATACTGAAGTTCCTGGACATGATGGACAATTAAGTTATGGAGGTATGTGTTTTCCAAAAGATACAAATGCTTTTTTAAATTATTTAAAAAGAAAAAAATCATATTATAAATTAATAGAAGCAACAATTAAAGAAAGAAATGAATTACGTGATGATTAATTATATATAAAAAATATAAAATATTAATTAATATAAAAAAATTAATTAATATTATGGAAAAAATTTTAAATTTAATAAAATCTAAAAAAAAGAAATTACAAAATTTACATTATAAAGATGTAAATTTTTTTAATTTTAATGGATTATGTACATATGCAAAATGCGTTAAACAATGTGATGGTGATACTGCAGTATTTATTTTTTATTATAAAAAACAATTGATAAAATATAAAATAAGATTATGTGGAATTGATACTGCAGAATGTAAATCAAATAATATATTAGAAGTTGAAATTGCTAATAAAGCAAAACAATTTATGATTGATAATATTTTAGATAAAGTTGTATTTATTGAATGTTTTAATTTTGATAAATATCAAAGATTACTTGCAAAAATATATAATAATAAAAAAAAAAATATTTGTTATAATGATTTATTAGTTAAAAAAAATTTAGCATATATATATAATGGAGATAAACGCAAATCATTTCAAGAATGGTATCATATAAATTAAAATTATGTATAAAATATATTTTAAAAATATATTATAATTATATGCATTGGGGAAATTATATTTGGTACACATTTCATTTATGTTCATATACATTTGATAAAAATAATAAAAAAAAATATATAAATCACTTTAAATTAACTGGTGATTTATTACCATGTTTAATGTGTGTTAATCATTTTAGAATAATGATATCAAAAACAGATTTAGATTATCATTTTGACGATAAAGATAGATTAATTACATGGACAAATATGATACATAATAAAGTTAATAAACGACTTGATAAACCATTGTTATTATTAAATGATTCATATAATTTATATTATAAAAATAATAATATATTAATAGATCATCAAAAATTAATAGAATATATTAAAATTATATTAGAAAATTATAATTTAAATTTAATTATAAAACAAAAAAAAATAAAAACAATTCAAAATTTTTGTTATATATTTCCTTGTGAAATATGTAAAGAAAAATTAATAAATTTTATTGAAAATAATGAAATTACAACAATTAACAATTGGCAAAATAAAATTATAAATATTATACATGAACATTTAATATTATAATTAATTATTAATCACTTTAAGTTTTCTTACATTTGTTCCTGATGTTGGAGGAACAGATGGTTGTTTTAATAAATTATCTCCAGATAATTTTTTTAAACCATCCATATCTGTATTTACTAATTCAGATGGCGGTAACATTGGTTTAGCATCACTTTTAAAATTAACGAATTTGCGTGTTTCAAGTAATTCTTGATATAATTCTCCACAAATTTTATATATTCTTGCCTGATTTTGTTGTAAATTAACAACCATACGTTGTAATTCAAGAATTTTTTTATTATCGTGTGTATTCATTTATATAATATATTTTTTTTTTTTTATAAAAATTAAACTTGAGAAAGTTTTCTTAATAATTCTTTCATTATTTTATCTTTATCTTCTAATAAAGATTCAATTGAATTAATTAAATATGTATATTCATCATTATTTTTTTTTTTTGTTAATGCTAATAATAATAAATTATTTACTATCTCGATTTCTTTTAATTTCCACACATTGTCATTTACATTATTATTTACATTTTCATTTTTAGTATCATTTATATTTTTATTTTCTCCTAATTTATTTTCTATTAACATTATATAATGTGAAATTGAATCACATACTAAATTTGAATCACCAACTTTAACATTCTTTTCTCTATATGATTCTTTTAATTTATTTAAACCTTTAATTGCAAAAATAAAAATATTTTTAACATCTTGATTTTCATTCGGATTATATGTTAATATTGCTTTTTCAATCGGATAACATAAAAAATGTAAATCACTTCTATTATCACCATATGTCCATCTCGTCGGACCCTGCATTATAGTTGGTGCTTGAAAATATATTTTATTATTCGCAATTCTTATTTTTGTACCTTTTTCTTTAAATGATAATAAAGATAATCTAATAATACAACTTAATGGATCTAATAATTGTTCATTTGTATTTGAATGTAATAATTTATTTGCTAATATTTTAGTACCATACACTCCATACTTAATTATTGATATAGCATCCATATATTTGTATATATGGATTTATTTATATATTTTCTATAAAAAAAATGAAAAAAATATATAAATATTAATTATAATACAATATTTATAATGATAATTCCTATTCGATGTTTCACTTGTGGTAAATTGATTGCACACTTGTGGAAATTATATGAATCTTCATTACAAGAAGAATATATTAAATTAATTTCAATTTATAATGATATTATTTCAAATGATATGAAAAATACTATTGAAAATGAAACATTAAATAAATTAAATATTACACGATATTGTTGTAGAAGAATGTTTATATCACACGTTGATCTTTCTGAAAAAATTTAATTTAATAATTTACGTTTTTCTTTTTTTGTTTGTGGTTTTCCCCCTAATTCAAATAATTCATCATTCTCATCTATTATATTAATATTTTCTTCTCTATTAATTTCATCATTTTCCATATTCATTTTCTCATATAAAACTTTCTCATAACTTGAATGAAATCTAATAAATTCAAATAATTTATCTAATTCTGTTTTTGAATCAGTATTATTATATATTGATAATCCCATTTCATCCCTATATTGTTTAATTATATTATTTAAATCATATGAATGATTCAACATATATAAATAATATAAATCTTCAATTTGTGTATTAATATTCATGTTATATAATTATATATGTAATATATATTTATATACTTTATAAATATTTAGGTCTTTCTTGTGTTGAATTATTATATAAAAAAATTATAAAATTATTTTTCCATTTAGGATCATCTAATATATCAGTTAGATGATTATTCACAATATATAATTCAAATTGATTCATTATATTAATAATATGATTTTTATAATATTCATACCATAATTTAATATCTATCATTTCATTCATTTTAATAATATTAAATATTAATTTTGTTTTTATATATTATATAGAAGATTTACCTTTAGTACAACTTACATATTCTCGTTGTTTTTTAACTCTATTTGAATATAATACCTCAATTATTTCTTTAGCTTTGGAATTACTTTTAAAATATGCTGTTAATTTTTCTTCAATATATTTTTTTGTAAGTGGTTCAACTGATTCGCTTACTGCTAATTTAATTTTACCTCCATTATTTATTCCAATATGATGATTTTCTAATTTATTTAATTTAATATATTGTATTATATATTCACCTACATTGTTTTTATCTTGTTTTAATGTTTTAATTATATCATTTGCTTGTTTTATTTTATTATCAATTGTCACCCATTTTTTTATATTTTCTTCAAATAATGGAGAAACTTGCATTATTTTATATTTATAATTATAAAATAATATTTTTTATAAAACGCTTGAAAATATATCTACGTTTATTATATAATGTCCATTTCAATTGAAGAATATACTTGCAACTTACTTGCAGGAAAAAAATATATATCAAAAATTTATAATGATTTAGCTAAAACATTCACATTAAATAATATTAATTGCACTTGTTTTCACATTGAAATTCCAAATGTTGGTCATAAAACATATACTGCACAAGAACTGAAAAATTTATATAATACATCATGTTATACATCTTTAAATACATTATATCAAAATGGATTAACATTAGATAATTATATTATGATATTATTCAAAGGACAAAAAGAAATACAATCATTATATTCAGCTAATACAACCGCAAATTCATATAAAGACCAAAATCGTCTATATTGTTATGCATTTAATAATCCTTATGGTCAATATGCAAATGTTACAACAGATAGACTTATTCTAAAAGGATATTATAATATTAATAAATTTATATGTAATTGTTCATCAACTTTTAATTCATTATTAGTATTTAATTTTACTTAATATATTTTTATTTATTATATATAAATATATTATTGAGACCAATTACGAATAACTGTATCTTTACCTGTTGGTGCAGATAAATTACAATTCCAACACGGAATTTTATCTTTTCTTATATAATTTTTAAAATCTTGATGTTCAGTAATATCAAATACATTTATTGTATATCCATAATCTTCGGGTGGTTCATACTTCTTACGATGTTTCATACATTCATCATTATTATGATTTTCTTCTTTCCAACAAAAACATTTTGGATCAATATCTTTATTTAAATAACAATAATGAGATATATTACGCATACATTTTTTATTCATATTATGTTCATCTGTCCAATCTATATTTAGACAATCAGTTTCGGCACACGGATTATTTTTTTCAATAATATATGGACAATTATTAACTGGATCAAAATTTAATAATTTTGGCATATGACAATCTGGAAAATTAGATTTATAAATATCATGTGCTACTTTTTTATTTGATCCATAATTTCTAACCCCATAACCTAATTTTTTAACATATTTACTATCTTTTGGTATAGTAATCAAATAATTATTACTATCTAATAAAACAGTTGGACATAAAGGATCAATTTTTTTTTTATTTGATGGACTTAATTTATTTATTGACATAATTGGAATTGGCGGAACTATAATCGGTAACACATTTTTTGGATGATATATTAAAAAATTATTTATATATTTAATTTCTTCATCACTTAAATCTTTATTATAAATTAATATAGCAAATAATTGAGCATTCCAATCTTTATTTTGATTAAAAATTATTTTATTTTCTTCAAAATGTAATTTTGGTATTTTTGTAAATACATCAAATTTTTCATCATTTAACCATATTTGAATTTCACTATTTTTATGAATAATTGTATAAATCGTTTTAATATTACTATTTATTGTATTTTTAGTTTCATAGTTTAATCCCCCTAATATCATTTTAATAGTACCATTCTTTTTTGGTAAAAATAATTGCAAAGAAATATCTTGATTTCCATCTATATGAATAACATTATAATATCCATCTGTTGTATCAGATGATACAATATTTTTAGAATACAATATTATACTAAATTCTACATCATTTTTATAATTTATATCTAAACTATTCATTGAAGGTCCCGTTAATATATTATTAATTGTTGTATAATATCCTTCAGTATTCCACTGAGGTTTAATACTCCATTTAAATTTTGAATCTGTATTACTTAAATCATTCCAAAATAGACTTTCATTACACGAATTTTTATTTAAACCATCTAAATAACTTTGTAATCCAATTGTAGCATCAAATGTTGGAGACATATACAAATATGGAATTAAATTTATATTTGTAATATATCGTGTTCCTTCCATATTAGTATTACATCCTATATATAATAATATATCAGAATTAACCGATGAAACATTATTCAAATTAAATATATATTCATATTTATACCATATTGTATTTTTAACATTTTTTTTATCAACAATTTGTTCTTTTACTTCAAAATCATTTTTACAATCATCTGTTTCATTTTCAAATAATTTAACAGATAATAAATTATTAACTAAATTTGTTTCTTTAAATGAAACCCATAATGTTAATTTATAATATGAATTATTCTGTAAAGAAACTTTTAAAATATATGCACTAAATTTATCAGACATTTGTTGTAAAACAAAACTAGAAGAATCACATACAGGATTATTTTCATATTTTATAATACTATTTTTTCCTTTATTTTTATAAAATTCACTTATATTTTTTCCATTTTCAAATAAACTATTATGTAATAAATTATAATTATATAATTTTGATGATGAAAAATCTTCAAATAAATAATTATAACATGATTTAAATATACAAATTAATATTAATAATATTAAAATAATTATTAACCAAACTTTAAAATTACTTTTCATATAATATATTATAATACAATAATTTTAATTATTTTTATTAATAAATAATGCATCAAATTCACTAAATCCTTTAATTGTTAAATCTGGAAAATTATAACTAAATTTATTACTACATATATATTTAAAATTATAACTTTCTAAATATTTATTTAATTCAATAAATAATGCTCCACCAATATATGTATTTTGTATAGAACATTCAGTTATTATATATTTAACATTTTTAATATTTTCACCTAAACTTTTTAAAGCATTTAACTCATATCCTTGTAAATCTATACATAATAAATCTATTTGATGAATATTATTATTTTTTAAAAATGTATCTAAACGTATACCATCTACAACTATTTCAGTTTGAGGATTTTCTCTATTATAATCAGGATCACTTTTATTTCTCATTGAAAAATCTATCTTTAACATAGATGAAGAACCCATATTATTATATTTTTTTAAATCAAATGGATAAAATGATACTTTGCCATTTACTTCAGAAATTGCATTTTTAATTAAAAAAATATTATTTTTCGTATTCATATCAAAAATTTCATACATTTTATCACACTCAATTAAACAATCTGTATTACATTCAAATGCATATACTTTGCTATTATAATATTTATATAATTTATAAGCATCTTTTAAATCACGACTTCCTAATTCAAATATAATTTTTATTTTATTTTTATCAATATTATTTGTAAAAATATTCTGTAAATAAGACATTATAATATTATATATATTAATTTATTTATATATTAATTTTTTTTATTATATAAATTTGTTATTTATACAATTTTCTACAAAATATATACAATTGTTATTATAACAATAAATAATATTATATTGACGCAAATAAATAATTATATATTGTATCATTTATTATAATTTTTGTCTTTAATTTTTCATCTTTATTCATTTCAATAAATATACTATTTCCATTATCATCATTACCTGATAATACATTTGCACCATATGTTTTAACATTAAATATATATTGTTTTACTATATATTTTGTTGTATTATAATTAGTTTTCCAATCAATAATTTCACCAATTGTACCTGTAAATTGTTGTATTAATGAATTATTTGGCATTGGAACTGTAACTGGTAATTCTTCTAATACATCAACTTTAACTATTCCAGTTGTATTTAAATAATTATTTTGTTTATTTAAATTAATATTCATATTTAAATTATAATTAACTGATTTAGATATTATTTCATATTTATTCATACCTGCATATTTAAAATCATCACTTTTAAGATAATATCTATATTTCATATAATTATTTGAAAAATCTTTCAAAAATAATTTAGTATTAAATGTTCCAATTAATTTAATATCATCAAAATTTTTATTTATATTAACATTATAAATTCCATTAAAAATATTTACAAAATCTGACATAAAAACATTACGTCCTTTCCATTCTGAATTAATTTTTATATTATATTTTTCTTTTTTTTCATTTTTATCATCAATAGAAGGATAATCACCTATAGAATTAATTGGTTGATATTTTTCGATATGTGTTTCATTTATCAATAATAAAAATATTAAAAATATTAGAATAATAATAATAAAAATTTTCATATATATTATAATATATTATAATATATTATATTATTATATTAATGAATTTATATGATAAAAATTCAAGTGTAATAGAATTAAATAATACCGATTTTAATAATAAAAAAGTTATAAATAAAAATTTTAAAAACAAATATGGATTAATTATATTTTATTCACCAAAATGTTTTCATTGTACGCAAATTAAAGAATTATGGAATGATTTAGCAATACAATACAAAAATATATTTTCATTTGGAGCAATTAATTGCAGTAAATATACAAATTTATGTTCAATATTTAATATAAAATATTATCCTACTATTAAATATGTGACGAAAAAAAATAATTTATACAATTATATTTATATGATAACACGAGATGAACTTATATATTTTATTACTAATAAAATTAATGATCAACTATAATAAAATCAATAATTTCTTTAGCTTGTTTAACTCCTGCTTGGGGAAAATTAATTATTATACTAAAAGGAACTATTATTCCAATTTTTGATAATTCACGATAATATTTATTTATTTGATTGACTTCAGTTTCTTTTGGAAAAGAAATTATTGCTTTTAACTCAATTATTATATTAAAATCAACTAAAAAGATATCAATACGTTCTTCTCCTAAGGAATATATTTTATTATCACTTGATTTATATGTAATAATAATTCTTTTTTCACTTTCATATGCAATACTATTATTACGTAATTCTATTTCAAATGCACGATGATAGATATATTCTGAATGACCACTTCCTAATACATTATAAATATTTGATGCCATTTTATTTATTAATTGTTTTAATTCTATTAATTCTTGATTTGAACTCATTATTAATTTATACAATTTTAAGATCTACTTCATAATAGTATTTTATTTTTATATAGATTTAATAAAATATTTATTTATTTTTAATAATTAATATTAAAATTGATGTAACTAATAATAAAATCAATATAAATATAATAGTTGTTATAAATATATAAGGATATAATTTATTCAATATATAATAAATTATTGGATCGATAATTTGTGATTTAAATTGTTCTTGATTCGTATCTTTTTTAAATTCAATAATAATTTTTTCAATTAATTCAGATATAATATTTGATATCATATAGCATATATTATATATTCAGCTATTTTTTTTAACGCACTGCGTCATATAATCATTATTTTTATATATAACTAACATATTATATGGATTATAGATTAGTTGATATAGATAAAATAAAATATTCTTATAATAATTTATATTATGATTCTGAAAGATTAGTTATTTTAACACCAGAACTTATTTGTCATACTGGTATAGAAAAATATTATGATAAATATGAATTGAAATTAATTTTAAATATGGAAAATGAACAAGATAAACGATTTTATCAATTTTTAAAAGCATTAGAAGAAAATAATAAATTAAATTCAAATCATTTAGCTGAATATAAAAGCCAAATTGATAAAAATTTTATTTTAACATTGAAAATTCCTTTTCGTTATGAAAAATTTGAAATAATAGTTGATTCAAATAACTCAACATATTTACCAACATCGGTTGATATTAAAAAAGATTGTAAAGTAAGATGCAAAATACAAATGTCTAAAATATGGTCTTTTTATAAAAATAATAAATTAATGAGTGGATGTTTAATGGAATTAAAACACATCTTACTTGTATAAAAATTTGCGTTTTTAATTAATACAAAGATATATATTATAATATATATGACAACTATATTAGATTATCGTTTATTAGATCTTGATAATTTAAATTTTAATTCTCCAAAAAAAATAAAAGGTAATTATATTGGAAAAATTTTATATAATAATAATGATATAAATATTAAATTACCATTTATTAAATGTTTATCTCCAATAATTATAAATCAAGATAGATGTTATATTGAATTAGATTTAGATGTAGAAGATAAAGATATTTATTCTTTCTTTTCAGATAATGATAGTATTAACATTAATACAGCATATAAAAATAGTAAATTATGGTTTGATGAACAATTTCCCTTAGATACAATAGACGATTATTATGGTCCATTTATTAAATTACATACAAAATATAAAAGACCTTATATTCGTATAAAAATTAATAAAGATGATATATTAAAATTTAAAAACGATGATTTTAAATTAGGCAATTTAATTAGTCCAATTATTCATTATGATGGTTTAATTTTTTTTAAACAAAGATTTACATGTTCTTGGACATTAATAAATTATGAATTAGTAAAAAATTATGAATTTAATACAGATCTATTTGATTTAGAAGATAATTTAAAAAATAAACAAGAAAATCTATTAGAAGATAAATTAGAAACTAAATTAGAAACTAAATTAGAAGATAGATTAGAAACTAAATTAGAAGATAGATTAGAAACTAAATTAGAAGATAGATTAGAAGATAAATTAGAAACTAAATTAGAAGATAGATTAGAAACTAAATTAGAAGATAGATTAGAAACTAAATTAGAAGATAGATTAGAAACTAAATTAGAAGA
>Ga0209850_1000007_pt1 | contig 38932 bp, 40 predicted proteins | sample GWRWT2_2Sept14_FD_187193 | JGI IMG/M metagenome (GOLD analysis project Ga0209850, IMG submission 187193) | Sand microcosm microbial communities from a hyporheic zone in Columbia River, Washington, USA - GW-RW T2_23-Sept-14 (SPAdes) (version 2) ...
GTCGACCAGGACCAGTTCTTGTTGATATTCCAAAAGATATTCAATTTCAGAAAACAGAATATGTAAAAAAGGAAGATGTAATACAAAAAATTAATAAGGTTGTAACTGAAGTTGAAACTTCAGAATTAGATAAGATTGTTGATTTAATTTATAAATCAAAAAAACCAATTATTTATTCTGGAGGTGGAGTTGTAAATTCTGGAGATAAAGCTTCAGCGCTCCTTCAAGATTTAGTTCGTATGACCGGTTTTCCTATTACCTCAACATTACAAGGACTAGGAGCTTTTCCAGGAGACGATCATCAATTTCTTGGAATGTTAGGGATGCACGGAACATATGAAGCAAACAATGCCATGCATGATTGTGATTTGATGATAAATATTGGAGCCCGTTTTGATGATCGTATCACAGGAAAAATAGATAAATTTTCACCGGAATCTAAAAAAATTCATATTGATATTGATCCATCATCTATAAATAAAATTATAAAAGTTGATCATGCAGTTGTTGGTGATGTTGAAAATGTTTTAAATAAACTAATTGCAGTTTTTAAGAAAAAATATCCCAATTTTAAAAATTCTAATAAAGAAAATATTAGTGAATGGTGGAAGCAAATTAATAAATGGAGAGAAAAAAAATGTTTGTCATTTGTTCAAGGAAAAAAAACTATTAAACCGCAATATGCAATTGAGAGATTATATGAGCTAACAAAAGATCAAGATACTTTTATTACAACCGAAGTTGGTCAACATCAAATGTGGGCAGCTCAATATTATAAATTTAATAAACCAAAAAGATGGATGACTTCAGGTGGTCTTGGAACAATGGGCTTTGGTCTACCAGCTGCAATTGGAGTTCAATTAGCAAATCCTGGAAAGTTAGTTGTTGATGTTGCTGGTGAAGCTTCGATATTGATGAATATTCAAGAATTGTCTACTGCAGTTCAATATAGACTTCCTGTTAAAATATTTATTATAAACAATCAGTACATGGGAATGGTTAGACAGTGGCAAGAATTGCTTCATGAAAAAAATTATGCAGAAAGCTATACAGAGGCATTACCAGATTTTGTTAAACTAGCAGAAGCTTATGGTGCCGTAGGAATTAGAGCATCAACTCCTGACGAGTTAGACTCAAAGATTAAACAAATGATTAAATCAGACAAACCAGTGCTTTTTGATTGTGTTGTAGACAGAGTTGAAAATTGTTTTCCGATGATACCCTCAGGAAAAGGACATAATGAAATGATTTTAAGTCCAGAAGATGAAAAAGAAACTAAAATTTCAAAAGAAGGAAAAACCTTGGTATGAAAAAATCATTATCAGCATATTCAGAAGCTACTACAAAAGAGGAGTTAGAAAGACATATTATGGTTGTTTGGGTTGATAACGAAGCTGGAGTGTTGGCAAGAGTTTCAGGTCTTTTTTCAGGACGAGGTTATAATATTGAATCATTAACCGTTGCCCAAGTGGACGAAGAAAAAAATATATCAAGAATTACTATTGTAACTAATGGAACAAATTCAGTTATAGAGCAAATCAAAGCTCAGTTATTAAAACTTATTCCAGTTTATAAAGTTGCCTCATTTCCTGTTGACGATAAGTCTATTTTTAGAGAGCTGGCTTTAATTAAAGTGATAGCTGAGAAAAAAAATCTTGAAAAAGCTAAAGAAATTTGTAATTCTTATAAGGCGCAATATCTTGATACAACAAGCACTTCTTTTATTGTAGAATTTCATTCAACAAGACGAGAAATAGATAGTTTTATTAAAGAATTAAAACCGTACGGAATAGCAAGTGTTGCACGAACAGGCCCTTTAGCAATGGCAAAAGGAGCTGAGATAACAGAAGCAAACAAAGGAAAAGTTATATGAAAATTTTATACGAAAAAGATGCTAATCAAGATTTAATTAAAAATAAAAAAGTTGCAATTTTCGGCTTTGGTAGTCAAGGGCATGCTCATGCTTTAAATTTAAAAGACAGCGGGGTTAAAGAACTTGTTGTTGCTTTAAGAGAAGATTCTCCTAGTCGTAAAAAAGTTGAAGCTAGCGGATTAAAAGTTATGTCTTTATCAGATGCCGCAGAGTGGGCAGATGTTGCGATGATTTTAACGCCAGATGAATTACAATCTCAAATTTACAAAAATCATATTGAACAAAGAATGAGACAGGGAACAACCTTAGCTTTTGCTCATGGATTAAATATTCATTTTGATCTTATAAGCGCAAGAAAAGATCTAGATGTTTTTATGATTGCTCCAAAGGGACCTGGGCATTTAGTTAGAAGCGAATTTCAAAGAGGTGGTGGAGTTCCATGCTTAATGGCGGTTCATCAAGATGGATCAGGAAAAGCAAGAGATCTTGCCTTGTCATATGCGAGTGCTATCGGCGGTGGAAAATCTGGAATAATTGAAACAACATTTAGAGAAGAATGCGAAACAGATTTATTTGGAGAACAAGCTGTTTTGTGTGGAGGCTTAGTTGAATTAATTAAAAAAGGTTATGAAACATTAGTTGAGGCTGGATACACACCTGAGATGGCCTATTTTGAATGCTTACATGAAGTAAAATTGATTGTTGATTTAATTTATGAAGGTGGAATTGCTAATATGAATTATTCAATTTCAAATACAGCTGAATATGGAGAGTATATTTCAGGACCAAAAATCATTGATGACAAAACCAAAGATAGAATGAAAGAAGTTTTAAAAGATATTCAGTCTGGAAAATTTACTAAACTTTGGATGGATGAAAATAAAATTGGTCAAAAAAACTTTTTAAGAATGAGAAAAGAATTGTCTGAGCACCCAATAGAAAAAGTTGGCGAAAAACTCAGAGCCATGATGCCTTGGATTGGCAAAAATAAGCTCGTAGATAAGAGCAAAAATTAAGATTGTTTAATAAAATTAAGCTTTCTTAATAGTTTAAAAATCGACTAAATATTGAAAAACATTTATCTGTAGATTTTTAATTTTAGCTAAATTAAGTTTAGAAAATATGGCAAAAAGTAATAATCAAATCATCATTTTTGACACCACATTAAGAGATGGAGAGCAGTCACCAGGAGCCTCAATGAGTCTTGAAGAAAAGATTCAAATTGCACGAGCATTCGAGGATTTAGGAGTAGATGTTATGGAAGCTGGATTTCCAGCTGCTTCTAACGGTGATTTTGAAGCCGTATCAGAAATCGCAAAAATTTTAAAAAAAACCATTCCTTGCGGATTAGCAAGAGCAGTTAAAGCGGATATTGAAAGATGCAAAGACGCATTAAAACACGCAAAACGTTTTAGAATTCATACATTTCTTTCAACATCTGCTTTACATATGAAGCACAAATTAAAAAAAACTCCAAAAGAAGTTTTAGAATTAATTAAAGATAGCGTTTCTTTAGCCAGAAGATTTACAGATGATGTTGAATGGTCGCCAGAAGATGGCACTAGAACTACACCAGATTTTTTATGCAAAACTGTGGAACTTGCAATCAAATGCGGAGCTAGAACAATTAATATTCCAGACACTGTTGGTTATACGATTCCAGATGAATATTATAAAACAATTAAATTATTATTTGATAAAGTTCCAAATATAGACAAGGCAATTGTTTCAACTCATTGTCATAATGATCTTGGACTTGCAGTTGCAAATTCTTTAGCCGGAGTAAAAGCCGGAGCGAGACAAATTGAATGCACTATTAATGGTATTGGTGAAAGAGCAGGAAATGCTGCTTTAGAAGAGATTGTAATGGCAATGAAAACACGAAGTGATTTGATGCCTTATAAAACAAATATTAATACTAAAAGAATTAGTAGTTGCTCAAAATTAGTTGCAAATGTAACTGGCTTTCCAGTTCAATTCAATAAAGCAATTGTTGGAAAAAATGCTTTTGCGCATGAGTCAGGAATTCATCAAGATGGGATGTTAAAAAATAAAAAAACTTATGAAATTATGACTCCAGAAAGCGTTGGAGTTACAAAATCTTCTTTAGTTATGGGAAAACATTCTGGAAGAAATGCATTCAAAGATAAAGCCTCCGAATTAGGCTACCCAGATTTAACGGATGAATTAATAAATAATGCTTTTACAAAATTTAAAGATTTAGCTGATAAGAAAAAACATGTTTTTGATGAAGATATTATTGCATTAATTGATGATGATTTAATGAAACATAATAATGCCATTAGTTTATCCTCATTAGAAGTTATTGCTGGAACTAAAGGACCACAAAAAGCAAAAATTGAACTTATGATTTATGATGAGATTAAAAAAGCAGAGTCAGAAGGAGATGGACCTGTGGATGCGATATTTAAAGCAATAAAAAAAATCTACCCTCATAATGTTAATCTTCAGCTTTACCAAGTGCAAGCGGTGACAGAAGGAACTGATGCGCAGGCGACAGTTAGTGTAAGAATTGAAGAAAAAGGTAAGATTTCAGTAGGTCAGGCTGCAGACACGGATACTCTTGTTGCTTCGGCAAAAGCGTATATAAATGCACTAAATAAATTAATTATTAAGAGAAAAAGAACTGCGCCAAGCCCAGACTTGAGTGCCTCTGCTTAATTAAGAAAGAAAAAAATGTTTGATAAATTATTTGGATTTTGGTCGACAGATATGGCGATTGATTTAGGAACAGCAAACACTTTAGTTTATGTTCGTGGAAAAGGAATTGTATTGAATGAACCATCTGTTGTTGCGGTGATATCTCGAAATGGAAGAAATGAAGTTTTGGCTGTTGGTGAAGAAGCAAAACAAATGTTAGGGCGTACACCTGGAAATATTACAGCGATTAGACCTATGAAAGACGGAGTAATTGCAGATTTTATAGTCACAGAAGAAATGATTAAACACTTCATTAGAAAAATTCATAAACGAAATGCTTTTGCAAACCCTAGAATTATTATTTGTGTTCCAACTGGATCGACACCAGTTGAAAGAAGAGCCATTCAAGAAGCTGGTTATGCAGCTGGAGCAAGAAAAGTACAACTTATAGAAGAACCAGTGGCAGCAGCTATTGGAGCAGGACTTCCTATTTCAGAACCCCAAGCATCCATGATCGTCGATATTGGTGGAGGAACTACTGAAATTGCAATTATGTCATTAGGCGGAATTGTTTACTCTCATTCTTTAAGAGTTGCTGGTGATGCAATGGATAATGCAATTGTTACTTTTATGAAGAAAAAATTTAATTTATTAATTGGAGATTCGACAGCAGAGAGAATTAAAAAAGAAATTGGATCTGCAATTCCAACAGGCTCTGAAAAAACTTTTTTAATGAAAGGAAGAGATATTAGAACTGGAACTCCGAAAGAAGTTATTTTAACAGAAAAAGATACTGCTGAGGCTTTAGAAGGAGTGGTTAATCAAATTGTTAATGCTGTTAAACATGCTTTAGAAAATACTCCACCAGAATTATCATCAGATTTAGTTGATTCTGGAATGGTATTAGCAGGTGGTGGCGCATATCTGAAAAATCTAGATAAACTTATTAAAAAAGAAACGGGATTACCGGTTACTATCGCAGAGGATGCGTTGTCATGTGTTGCAATTGGAACTGGTAAGGCCTTAGAGCAAGAAGGAATATTTTCTTCTATGCTAACTTCATATTAAAAAGTTATATTAATCTAATATGAGTCAAAATCGGCTTGCAAGAAGCACAACTCCAGGCGTTTCCGCACTTCAAAAAACTATCAGCAAAAAATTTCTTCTTCCTACTTATATTATAATTTCTTTTTTATTCTTACTTTCAGAAAAAAGTGATTTTAAGGCTATAAGATTTTTAAAAGCGTTAATTAACGATGGAATTACTTATAGTATCTATGTAGTTAATACTCCAATTAAGTTTGTTTCTAACCTTGGTAGTTCAGCCAGACAATACTTTAATTTTAATATTATTTTAGAGAATAAAAAACTCAAAGATGAAGTCGAACAATTAAATGCAGAAAAAAGAGAATTGCAATTTTTCAAAAATGAAAATGACAATTTAAAAAGAGTTTTAGGAATTAAGAATAGAGATGACTACGTATCTGTTTATGCAAAAATAATTCATGAAGATACAAATGAATTTGCTAAAAATTTAATTTTAACAATTGGATCTAATGAGGGCGTTCAATTAGGACAGGCGATTGTACGAAATAATGTTTATCTTGGAAAAATTTCAGAAGTCAATTTGTTCAGCTCAAAGGCTATGGTGATCACAGATCTTAACAGTAGAGTTCCTGTGGTTATTCCGTCAAGAGGAGTTAATGCTATTTTAAAAGGCAATGGTCTTGGAGGAGCGCAATTACTTTTTCTTCCACAAAATGCTGTTTTTGAAAATAATGATCAAATCTATACCTCTGGTTCAGATGGGATTATTAAGGAAGGTCTATATGTTGGAAAAATAGTTACCGATAATAAAAAAGATATTAAAAAAAGAAAATATTCAGTTGATCTTGGTTTTAAAGAGCATCAGTTAAATTATGTTTCAGTTTTGAAGGTTAAAAAATAATGAACTCTTATATAGAAAAAATTAAATTTTATTCAGCGCATATTATTTTTACGCTTATTTGCATTAATGATAGCATTTTTATAAATACTTGGATTGCGCCAGGGCCAATTATAAATATTAAATATATATTAGTTTTTTACTTTTCTTTTTTTGATAAAGGGCGTTTTTCAATTACTTTTCTATTTTTTATAGGATTAATTTTTGACTCACTACAAGGAATGCCTTTTGGAATGACACCAATTTGTTTTATTCTTTTAAGCAAGTTAGCTTCATATTTAAAGCAAAGAAGAACGCAGACAAATTTTCAAAATGAATTCATAGCTTTTGCTATATCATTATTGGTCACACAAATTATATCGGTTATTATCATAAGTTATTTTTCTCAGGCACCTTTTGAATATTTATTATTAGCCATTAATATAATCGTAAGTCTTATTTTTTACCCAGTTATAAGAACTTTTCTTAAAGTATTTTATTATTATTAAATCTTTAATGTCCGATTTTACTAAGTTACAAAAAGATAAAATTTTAAATCATTTATATAAAAATTTTAAAAAAATAGATTTTGATAATATTGATCAAGATATTATTTTTAAAAAAATAGGAGATTTAGATTTTTTTGATAAAAAAGAATTATTACTTAAAATTAGCAGTTTGTTTTTTGAGGATTTGGATCAAAGATTTTTGAACGAAGTTAAATCCAAGGTTGATAAGATTACTAAAACTAATGAAAAAATATCTTTTTTATTAAATAAAAGATTACAGATAGAAAAAAAGAATAAAGATTTAATTAAGAAATTTTTTATTCACTTAATCAAAGACAATAATTCAAATAAAGTTTTAACTTACATATATTCCGTTTCTGATATTATGTGGAAATATGCCAATGATCGTTCGGTAGATTTTAATTATTATACTAAAAGATTAATATTATCCTCAGTGTATTTAAAAATTTTGATATTGAGTTTTTATAAGGATAATTTGACACAGAAAGATCTTAATGAAGAAATTTCAAAGTCACTTGAGCATGTAAAATTAATATCTCAATTTAAAATAAAATTAGATTTTTTCAAAAATTTAAAAGATTTTTTTAGTTTTTTTTCTTTACAAAAAACAGGTCGTGGTTTTTAAAAGATTTTAGTTAGATGACCCATTTTTCTTTTATCTTTAATCACTTTTTTTCCGTAATCGTAGAAGAATTCATTACTCATAGTCTCTTTTGATCTGTATTTTTTAATATCATGCCCTAAAATATTATACATGATTGCCTTATAAATTCTTTTTGGTTTTTTTAATTTAAGATTACATACAGCCCTTATATGATTATCAAATTGACTTACATCATGTGCATTCATTGTTAAATGTCCTGAATTGTGAACTCTTGGCGCTATTTCATTTACTAATAATTCATTTTTTTTTGTCACAAAAAATTCAACGCACATAGTTCCGATATAATTTAATTTATTTGCAATTTTTTTTGCAATTTCTTTTGCTTGATTATTTAATTTTGCACTAATGTTTGCTGGAATATGTGATTTTTGCAGTATTTGATTTTTATGAAGATTCTCAAAAGCATCGTATGAGACGCTTTTTGTTTTATTTTTGCTAATAGTAATAGAAATTTCTTTTTTAAAATCAATTAATTTTTCAATTATGTATTCTTTACTTTTAAAAGTATATTTTAAAAAATCTTTTTTATTTTTAAAAAATACTTGGCCTTTGCCATCATATCCAAGACGTGTTGTTTTTACTATTGCTGGAAAAATATTATTACTTAAACTTTTTTTATTAATTTTTTTTAAATAATAGAATTCAGTTGTTTTTATTCCAATTGAGTTTAAAAAAGTTTTTTCTTTTAATCTATCTTGAAGGATTTTTATTATAGAAGGTTTAGGAGATACTTTGATTTTTTTTTGAACATAATCAAGGGTTTTAAAAGGAATATTTTCAAATTCAAAAGTTACTAAATCAACATTTTTTATAAAAAAATCTAATTTTTTTTTATCTTCATAACTTGAGATAATAAAATCATCGCTATAATAGATAGCAGGAGAGTCAATGCTGTCAGTATATATAAAAGTTTTTATATTAAGTTTTTTCGCAGACTTAACTAAAAATTTTCCTAATTGACCGCCCCCAAATATACCAAGGGTAAAGGTTTTTTTACTCATTTCTTGGGACTATGCTTTACTGATAGAGTTTGTTTGTTTCTCCATATCCTTAAGTTATTTGCAATTTTTTTATCATTAAGACTTAGAATTGAAGCAGCATATAGTGCAGCATTTTTTGCTCCTGTTTCTCCTATAGCAACAGTTCCCACTGGAATCCCAAAAGGCATTTGAATAATTGATAATAAACTATCTAAGCCTTTTAATGATTTTGTTTCCATAGGAACGCCAATAATAGGCAAGTCTGTAATTGCCGCAACCATTCCAGGCAAATGAGCAGAGCCACCAGCACCAGCAATAATAACTGAAATATTATTTTTTTTAGCAGACTTAGCAAATTCTACTAGTCTCATGGGAGTTCTGTGGGCCGACACGATTTTTACGTTATATTTAATTTTTAATTTTCTTAAGATGTCTGCAGTTTTTTTAAGAGTAGACCAATCTGATTTGCTTCCCATGATTATAGAAACAATAGATTTTTTTTTTGGATTAAAAGACATATTTACTTATAAAATAAGTTAAATTACTTATTAGCTTCTAGTTTTAATTTTGCTTTTTTCAGATTCTCAACTTTTCTATTAGCTTTTTCTACTGCTTTTTGTAGATCGTTTTGAGTACATAAGTTTAAAGCTACAGGATCTTTAGGTGATATATTTGAACTGTTCCAATGTTTTCTGCTTTTAACAGATTCTACAGTATTTTTTGTAGTACTAACAAGTTTTGAAATTTGTCCCTCAGATAATTGTGGGTAATTTTTAATTATCCAAGCAATTGCATCTGGTCTATCCTGTCTCTTTGAGAGAGGTGTATATTTTGGACCAACAACAGTTTTGATTTCATAATCTAATACTTTTTTATTTATCGACAATGACTTATTAGGATCTTTGCTGCATTCTTCGATTTCTTCTCTTGTTAATTGATTTGCAAGTATTGGATTGTAAGCTTTTATTCCAACTGCAACGTCACCATCTGCTATTCCTTTAATTTCGAGTTCATGAAGTTGACAAAAATCTGCTATTTGTTTGAAAGTAAGACTTGTATTCTCCAGCAACCATACCGCCGTAGCTTTTGGCATCAAAGGTTTGTCTAGCATAAATATTTATTTTTTTGGTATTTTAGTTGTAAGATTTTCAAATTTTTTATTAAATTTGCTTATTCTTCCTTTATCAATAACTTTTTGCGAACCGCCTGTCCAAGCAGGATGAGATATTGGATCAATATCTAATTTCATAACGTCGTTTTCTTTTCCCCATGTAGATAAAGTTTCAAACTGGCTTCCATCAGTCATTACAACTTTTATCTTATGTGTTTTTGGGTGTATTTTTTCTTTCATAATTTTAGAAGAAAGTTTTTATAACAAAATTAGATAAATAGACAACACTTCTTAGTGAATAAAGTCCTTATTTACTAACTTTTTTAATCAAAGATAAATAAAGTATTATTGTTAGAACAAGAATTGTTGAGTTTACATAGAAAGGCATATCTTTACCAAAAAATAAAAATAAAATACCGGCCGTTGGTTGGCCAATAAATCTAGAGATGGATTGAGCAGAATAAGCAGCACCCAAAGCAAATCCTCTTTCATTTTCAGAACATTTTTTAGAAACCAAACTATTCAAACAAGGATTGGTTACACCAATTCCATAACATAAAAAAAATATTGCAACTGGTACTAAATAAATATTAGAGGTTGGAATTAACAAAAAACCAAAGATTAAAAATAAAATTCCACTTTTTATTAATTGAGACTCATTAAAAAATTTTAATAATACTCTTAAAATAAATCCTTGAACTAAAATCTGACTTAAGCCAGCATACAGCATAACTATTCCAACTTCTTTTGGACCCCATGTAAAAGTTTCCTTTATCCAGATCGCAAATATTCCTTCCATTCCAGAGAATCCAAAATAAACTATGAATATAATTAAAAAGAATGGAAGTAATACTTTTTTTTTCATTAATTTAAATTGTAAATAAATTTTACTAAAAGAATTTTTTATTGAAAAATTATTGAAAGATTTCTTAGATTCTTTTAAAAAAAAAGTTACAAATAATAAATTAAAAATATTAATTGCACATGCAATCCAGGCAACATTTGCAAGCGTCATAATAGTAAAATTAGATCCAGCAACTAATCCACCAAGCAATGGACCTACTGTAAATCCTAAACCAAAGGCAACACCGAACAAACCCATTCCTTTAGTTCGGTTTTTCTTAGTGGTAATATCTGCGATATAGGCAGTTACTACAGAAACGTTGTTTTTAAATAAACCTGCAATAATTCTTGATAAAAATATCATTAATAAACTTCCGCTAATTGCCAAAATTATATTAGCTAAAATTTCTGCAAAACAATTTAAGATGATAAGTGGTTTTCTACCAAATCTATCTGATAAACTTCCCCAAAACGGAGATGTAAAGAATTGAAAAAATGAAAAGGATCCAAAAATTATTGTTATTAAAAGAATATTTCCACCGTACTCATGAATTAGAAAAGGTAAAGTTGAGATTAAAACTCCGCTAAAAGCAAGAACATCAAGAAATAAAAAAATTAGAATTTTTAACATTTAGGAATTTATGCAAGCAAAGCAATAAGATCTTTATCTATTTTCGAATTTGTAGCTAGCAGATTTCCATCTTCAATATATTTATCTCCGCCTTTAAAATCAGTTACTGTTCCACCTGCTTCTTTAACTATTACAATTCCAGCCGCAACATCCCAGTAATTTAAGTTTCTTTCCCACACCGCATCACACCTTCCACTAGCAAGATATGCAAGATCCAGCGCTGAGCTACCAAATTTCCTAGTTGCAGCAACTCTTCTGCTAACAGATTCATACTCTTTAAAAAATATTTCTTTATTTTTATAAGAAAGAATAGGTCCACCGGTAAGAAGAACGCATTCATCAATATTTTTTCTTGATGAAACGCGAATTCTTGAATTATTTAAATATGCACCTTTCCCTTTTTCTGCATAAAACATTTCATTAGTTATAGGATTAAAGATCATGCCACATATAATTTCTTTATTTTTTTCCAGACCTATTGAAATTGCAAAATAAGGAATGCCGTGTAAAAAATTTGTTGTTCCATCGATTGGATCAATAATCCATCTAAATTCGTTGCTTTTTCCAGATGAGCCACTTTCTTCAGCTAGAAATGAATAATCTGGCCTAGCAAGAGATAGTTCGTTTATAATTATCTTTTCTGTTCTCTTGTCTGAATTTGTAACAAAATCTCCAGGGCCTTTTTTTGATACTTGTAATTTTTCAACTTCACCAAAATCACGAATTAGGAGTTTAGATGCTTTTTTACAAGCCTTCTCCATAATGTTTAGATTTGCCGATAATAAAGGCATTAGCTAACTTTTTTTAAATACTCTTGAGTTTCTGTATCAACGATTATCTTATCACCCTGGTCTATAAATGGGGGAACCATTATTTTAACACCGTTTTGAATAGTTGCTGGTTTAAAAGAGCTGGAAGCAGTTTGTCCTCTGACAACAGAGTCTGTTTCAAGAATTTCATATTCAACAGATCTAGGCAATATAACACTCAATGGTTTTTCTTGATAAAATTCGATAGTAATTTCTAAATTTTCTTTTAATAATTTTTCACAATTTTCAACAAGTGTTTTGTTGATTGAAATTTGTTCGAAATTTTCGCTATCCATAAAAAAAAACTCGTCGTTTGCTGAATATAAAAATTGAAATTTTTTTTCTTCTAGACTTGCTTTTTCAACTGTTTCGTCTGCTCTAAATCTTTCATTTAATTTTGTTCCTTTAGTAATACTTTTAAGCTCTACTTGATTGTGCGATCGAAGGTTTCCACGATTTGATGTTTGGTTTTTAAGGCACTTCCAAAGATCATTTTTATATTCAATAATATTGCCAACTCTGATGTCTGATCCTAAAATTTTCATATTTATTCTGAGAACGTATATCTATTTTTTAAACATGTTTACAGCGGTTAATGGATTTTTTATGTCACTTTTCCATATACTGGCCGAACAAGCTATATAATTTGCGCCAGCATTTAATATTTTTTCATAATTTTTTTGATTAACCCCTCCTATAGCAACAATAGGTTTTTTAATATTCTTTTTAGCCCATCTAATTAAACTCAATTTGGCTCTGTACTTTACTTTCTTAGTTTTTGTTGGATAAAAAGCACCAAAAGCTACATAACTTGCTTTATTAGCAAAAGCTTTAGAAGCAAGTATTTTAGAGTTGTGACAAGTTATTCCAATAATTGAATTTTTTTTTAATATTTTTTTTGCAAAGTTAATAGACATGTCTTGCTGACCAAGATGACAGCCGTCAGCATTTAATATTTTTGTAATGTAAGGATCATCATTTATAATAAAATTAACTTTATATTTTCTAGTAAGTTTTATAATTTTTTTCCCGAGTGCAATAATTTTTTCTCTTTTTTGATTCTTAATTCTAAGTTGAAAAAATTTTATAATATTGCTTGTAAAAACAAGCTCTAGTTTTCTAAGAAATATTTTATGATTAGTAATTTTTTCAGGAGAAATTAAGTAAAGAAATTTACTCAATAAATTAGGCCGCTTTTTTTTCTAAATCTAATTTCCACTTACCAATTGAGGCAAGACTATTCATTTCAGATCTTGCATCGAATACAGCTTGCACAGTAGTTTTGTCATTAATATTTTTTGCCCAAGTTTTTAATGCACTTTGCTGAAGTGCTCTTCCGTATGAAAATGTAAATGCAAATTTTGTATCATTAATTTTATTAATAGAATTTAGGTTTTCAGTTGCTTCAAGTTCACTTTGTCCACCTGAAAGAAAAGCTATTCCAGGAACTTCTTTTGGAACATTTCTTTTTATGCAATCAAGGGTTTTTTCAGCAACCTCATTACTTATATTTTTTTTTCCAGATTCAGAACCATTTAATATCATGTTTGGTTTTAACACTATTCCTCTCAAATTTACTTTATGAATAGTTAGTTGGTTAAAGCACTCATTTAATACTGCAGTAGTTACGTCGTAACATTTTTTAATATCATGATTGCCATCCATTAAAACTTCAGGTTCTACAATCGGAACCATGTTTGTTTCTTGAACAATAGCTGCGTATCTAGCTAGAGCGTGTGCGTTTGCAACTATTGAAATTTTTGATGGATAGATATTTGATATATCGTAAACGGCTCTCCATTTAGTAAATCGTGCACCCAATTTATAATATTCAATTAATCTTTCTTTAAGACCATCAAGACCCTCAGTAATTTTTTCATCATTTGATAAAGCAAGTGGCTTAACTCCTTTATCAACTTTAATTCCAGGAATAATTCCTTGGTCACTCAACATTTTTGAAATAGTTTTACCGCTAGAAGAAGTTTGTTTTATTGTTTCGTCAAACAAGATTATTCCACTTATAAAATCTTTAATTTTTTTTGATGTAAAAAGAGCTTCTCGAAAATTTAATCTATTTGCTTCTGTAGAGGGAATTTTTACAGAATCTAATCTTTTAGTCATTGTGCTGTTGCTTTCATCAGCTGCTAAAATTCCTTTACCTTTTTCTACCATTGCAAGAGCAATAGACTCGATGCTATTCATAGAACTAATCTTTTAGTTATTTAAAAATTATTTTTCAAGGACTTTTAGTCCAGGAAGTATTTTTCCTTCAAGCCATTCTAAAAAAGCACCACCTGCAGTTGAGATGTAGCTAAATCCATCTTCAGCTTTTGCTTTCTTGATTGCAGCAGCAGTATCTCCACCGCCAGCTATAGATGTTAATAATTTTTTTTGGGTATTTATTTTAATTAATTTTGCAATTTCGTTACTTCCACTAGCAAAAAAATCTCTTTCAAAAAATCCTAGCGGACCATTCCACAGTAGAGTTTTTGATGAATTAATAATTTTACCAATATTTTTTATAGTATTAGCGCCAATATCAAAAATAATATCATTAGATTCTATTTCGGATAAACTTTTATTTTTTCCAGCTATATTTTCATTAGCTGAAACAATTACATCCTCTGGAATTATTAGTTTGCAGTTATTTTCATGAGCCGCAGAGATGATCTCTTTTATAGTTTCTTCTTTATGTGGCTCAAATAAAGATTTTCCAATCTTAAAATTGTTATATTTTATAAAGTTATTAGCCATTGCTCCGCCAATAATCATAAAGTCTACTTTTTTAATTAAGTTAGAAATTAAATCAATTTTAGTAGATATTTTTGAACCACCAATAATACAAGTTACTGGTCTATTTGATTTATTAAAAATTTTTTCTAAAGAATCTAATTCATTAATAATTGTTTCTCCTGCGTAGGATCTTATAAATTTAGTTATTCCGGTTACAGACGCATGAGCTCGATGAGAGCAAGAAAACGCTTCATTTATATAGATATCAGCAATACTAGCCAATTGTTTTGAAAATTTAGAGTCATTATTTTCTTCTTCTTTATGAAACCTAATATTTTCAAGAAGAAACAGTTCCTTATTCGATTTTTTTATATTGTCTTTAGTTTCTTTATTTAAATAATTATTTAAGAAGACTATGTCTTTCTTAAAAATATTTTCTAATCTATTTTTGACTTGTTCTAGAGACAATCCTTCATTACCATTTTTTTGAGGTCTTCCTAAATGAGAGCATAAAATAATTTTAGTTTTTCTAGATAGTAGCTTATTAATAATCTCTTTCATTTTAACGATTTTTGTATCGTCAATTACTTTGCCGTCTTTTATTGGAATATTAAAATCTACTTTCAAAAAAATAATTTTATCTTTAATATCTTCATTCCCTGGTAGCGTATTTAGATTATTCATTGATAAACTTGATTATTTATAATTTTTCGTGATTTCAGAGACAATATTTTCAGAAGTAAGACCAAAATGTTTATATATTTGTTTGTATGGAGCGCTTTTCCCAAATGAATTAATCCCAAAAGAAATTCCATTAGAAGTATATTTTTCCCAGCCCATTGTAATCCCAGCTTCGATAGTTACTCTAAAAGAGTTTTTTCCTAAAATTTTATTTTTATATTCTTGAGATTGTTTTTCAAATAGTTCTAAACAAGGCATAGAAACAACTTTCGATTCTATATTTTTTTCATTTAGTTTTTTTTGAACTTCCAAAGCAATTTCTACTTCCGATCCAGTAGCAATTATTGTCAGATTGCAATTGCTTTTTTTTGAATCGCTTAATATGTAACCGCCATATTGAGTTAAGTTTTCTTTAGATTCTTTTTTTCTTACCATTGGCAAATCTTGTCTTGTAAGAGCAAGAACGCTAGGAGAGGAATTAGATTTTAAAGCTAGCTCCCAAGATTCTAAAGTTTCTATGGAGTCAGCCGGTCTAAATACATTTAAATTAGGAATTGATCTTAAACTAAATAGTTGTTCTATTGGTTGATGTGTTGGACCGTCCTCTCCAAGACCAATAGAGTCATGAGTTAATACATATATAACTCTTTGTTTCATTAAAGCAGCCAATCTAATTGAAGGTTTGCAATAATCTGAGAATATTAAAAATGTTCCGCCATAAGGAATGGTACTTTGATCTAGAGCCAAACCATTCATTATTCCACACATACCATGCTCTCTTATTCCATAGTGAATGTATGTTCCGTTAAAATTATTTGCTTTAATTATTTTTTGCGATGATGATTTTGTATTGTTAGAACCAGTTAAATCTGCAGAACCTCCTATTAGCTCTGGAATAAATGTTGTAATTGCTTCAAGGCAGGCTTCTGACGATTTTCTTGTAGCTGTAGGTTTTGAGTTTTCAAAAAATTTATCTTTAATTTGAGCAATTTTCTCATTAAAATTTTTTGGTAAGTTACCAGACTTAAGTCTTAAAAGTTCTTCTTTTTTATTTTTTTCTAATTTATCAAAATTCTTTTTCCAATTTTCTTCATGTTTTTTCCCACTAATAATTAATTTTCTCCATTCTTTTAAAATATTTTCAGGCACTTCAAATGGTAGTGATGACCATTTTAATTTCTTTCTAACCAACTCAATTTCAGCGCTTCCCAAAGGACTTCCATGAACAGATGCGGTATTACTTTTGTTGGGTGAGCCATAACCAATGATAGTTTTGCAAGATATAACAGTTGGTTTTTTTGCTGTCTGCGCTTTACTAATAGCCTTTGAAATTTGATTATAGTCATGACCATTAATTTCAATTAAATCCCAATTATAAGAAGCAAATCTTTTTTTATAATCATCAGAAATACTAAGATTTGTATTTCCATCTATAGAAATAGAATTGTTATCAAAAAATAAAATTAAGTTTTTAAGCTTAAGATGTCCGGCAAGACTCATCGCTTCATGACTAATGCCTTCCATTAAACAACCGTCACCTGCAATAACATAAGTTTTGTGATTACAAATTTTATCACCAAATTTTTCTCTATTAATTTCCTCAGCTAAAGCAAAACCAACAGCATTAGCTATGCCTTGTCCTAAAGGACCAGTGGTAGTTTCTATTCCAGAATCTTTTTCATACTCAGGATGCCCAGCGCAAATAGAATCTAATTGTCTAAAATTTTTAATATTTTCAATATTAATAGTTTTGTAACCAGATAAATATAAAGCAGAATAAAGTAACATCGATCCATGACCCGCTGATAGAACAAATCTATCTCTATTAAACCAAGAAGGATTATGAGGATTAAACTTTAAAAATTCATGAAAAAGAATCGTCGTCACATCAGCCATGCCCATAGGCATACCAGGATGACCAGAATTTGCTTTTTGCACTGCGTCAATTGATAAAAATCTTATTGCATTAGCTAGATCTGAGTAATTATTTTTTGCCATGAAACATAGGTAGACTTGGATTGCAGGAATTATTATTATGTTTAAGATGCAAATTAAACAATTTTTTTCAGTTTAATGAATTTAAAAAATAAAGAAACACAGCTATTCGAAACTTTAACTAAACTAGATTCAATCGCAGATTTAATTAAAAACTCTAAGGAAGAAAGCAGTTATCTAAAAAAATTAAGCTCCCAACTAGAAAAAGAAAAAGAAGAATTGCATCAAAAGTCTAAAAATCTAGAGCAAGAAAAAGATGGCATTATTAATGAGTTAAAAGTTTTTGAGCAAAAACTAAATAATCAAGATTCGGGGAATCATGAACTATTAAATAAAATCGATCTAATAGAAAAAGAAAACCAAACCATAAAAGATGAGTTAATTAAAAAAGAAGCCGAGTTAGAAGAGTCCAGATATAAAATTACGGAAACTGAAAATACAAATAAAAATTTGAAAGAAGAGGTAAGTTCTGTTCAAAGTGAATTGCAATCAACAAAAGAACAATTGGAGCAAATATTAAAAAATAAAAAAATGTTTGTAAAAAAAATTGATGAATTAAGCCAAGAGACAGATGCAATGTTAGGAGAATATGAGAAATGGTAAACGTTACTGTTAAATTTAATAATCGAGATTACATCCTCTCTTGCGAAGACGGACAGGAGCAGGAGTTAGAAAAATTATCTCTACATTTAAATGAAAAATTTGAACAACTTAAAAATGATCTTGGAAATATTGGCGAAAGTAAACTCTTATTAATCAGTTCGATCCAAGTTATTGATGAGATGTTCACTATTAAAGAATCTATAGAAAAGCTTAAAAATCAGAACAAAAGTTTACTTGAAAGATTTAAAGAAATTAAAAATTTATCAATTTTATATAAAGAAGATAGAGAAAAAGAAATTAAGAATCTTCAATCAGAGTTGCAAGAACTTAAAAGTAAAATTTCAGACAATGAAAACAATTATTCAGAATCTTTAGAAAAAGTTTCAAACTCAATAAATAATTTTCTAGAAAAGATTAATTAATTTTAATGAAAGAACAGTTAAGGAAGTCTTCTTTTTCCTTAAGAAAGAATAAATATTTTAACCTAAAAGAAAAAAATTTTGGTCCCTTACTTTCAGAGATTGCGAGATATAAAAATAGTACTGTAGGTTCTTATTATTCTATAAATTTTGAATTAGATTTAAAAATTTTAAATACATTATTATTTAAAAAAAAAATCTCATTGTCACTACCATTTATTTATGAAGATAATGAATTGATGGAGTTTAAAGAATGGAATTCGAGTGATGTTTTGCAATTAAACAAATATGGAATACCACAAACGTTTTTAGATTCTAAAACTATAATACCTGACATTTTTTTAGTTCCGCTGTTAGCTTTTGATAAATATGGTAATAGGCTCGGTTATGGATCTGGATATTATGATAAATATTTTAACATGTTAAATAAAACTAAAAAAAAATTTAGAACAATTGGAATTGGTTTTTCATTTCAAAAAAAAGACAAACTAAAAACATTAAAAACAGACTTTTGTTTGGATGCCGTTTTTACAGAAAAAGGATTTTTAAATATTCAATGAATTTTTTATTTTTAGGGGACATCGTAGGCAGATCCGGTAGGGATATAGTTTTATCTGAATTACCAAAAGTAAAAGCTAATGAGGAAATAGATTTTGTTATCGTAAATGGAGAAAACGCAGCTGGGGGTTATGGAATTACCAAAAAAATTTGTGATGAATTGTTTTCAGTCGGTGTTGATGTAATTACTTCTGGAAATCATATTTGGGATCAAAAAGAGACAGCAGATTTTATATCCCAAGAAAAAAGATTATTAAGACCATTAAATTTTATGGAAGGAACTCCAGGATCAGGTTGTGAAATTTATCCTTTAAAAAATAATAAAAAAGTTGCTGTAATTAATATTATGGGAAATATTTATATGAAAAAAGCAGATGATGTTTTCAACTGTATTTCTCTTAAATTACAATCATTAAAATTAGGTAAAGATGTAGACTTTATTATTGTCGATATTCATGCTGAAATAACTAGTGAAAAAATGGCTATGGGTCATTATCTTGATGGCCAGGTAACGTTAGTTGTTGGAACCCACAGTCATGTTCCTACTTATGATTTTAGAATTTTAAACCACGGAACCGCATATCAAACTGACGCCGGCATGTGTGGAGATTACGATTCAGTTATAGGAATGAACAAAGATGCGGCATTAAATAAATTTTTAAAACAGCCAAATTTAGAACGTTTGTCTCCGGCATTAGGCAAAGGGACTTTATCCGGAATTAAGGTTATTGCTGATGAAAAAACGGGTCTTGCTAAAGATATAAAACCCATCACAATTGGCGCTCATTTTAATCAAAGATCATTTTAATAGCATGGCAGGTCATTCGCATTTTAAAAACATGATGCACAGAAAAGGACGTGCAGACAAAATACGTTCTAAGTTGTTTACTAAAATTTCAAGAGAAATAACTGTTTCAGCAAAACTTGGAACACCGGATCCAGAGATGAACCCAAGATTACGAGCTGCTGTTCAATTAGCAAGAGCAGCAAATATGCCTAAAGATAATATTGAAAGAGCTATTAAAAAATCACAAGGTAATATTGATAATAGTTATGAGTTTTCAAGATATGAGGGCTTTGGCCCAGGCAGAACTGGAGTAATCATAGAAGTATTAACTGACAATAAAAATCGTTCTGTATCAAATATTAGAACAATATTTCAAAAATTTGGAGGAATCTTAGGGGAGACAGGATCTGTTAGTTATCAATTTGAACAGATAGGGCAAATCAAGATAAAGAAAGAGTTAATGAGTGCAAATGATGCTTTAGAACTCGCTATTAATGCAGGAGCGGAAGATTGTGTTACCACCGATCTTCATCATGAAATTAATTGTAAAAAAGAAGAATTTAATTCTGTTAGAGAGCAAATAGAGAAAAAAATTAAAGATTTAAATTTTGCTGGTTTAATCTGGAATCCTCTTAGCAAAGTTAATTTAGATAAAGAAACATTTGCTAAAGTTGTAAATTTTTTAGATCAAATAGAAGATGATGACGATGTTCAAAATGTTTTTACTAATTTTGAAGTTGATGAAAAATTATTAGAAGGAGCGAATTAAAAAATTGTTAGTTTTTTCTATTGATCCAGGAGTAAGCGGGGCAATCTGTGTTTTTAAAAATAAAGATATTTTAGAAATATATGACGTTCCAACAATGGTTGATGGTAAGAAAAATAAAAGACAAATTAATTCAGCTCAGGTCACTCATATCTTTAAAAGTTTTTTACATGAAAGTGATAAAGTTTCAGTAATAGTCGAACAGGTAAATGCTATGCCAGGGCAAGGAGTGACTAGTATGTTTAATTTCGGGCAATCCTTTGGAATTATTAAGGGAATATGTGCGGCATTAAGTTTTCCAATATATTTTGTAAGACCCGCAAAGTGGAAGAAACATTTTAATCTAATCGGATCGGTTAAAGATGCAAGCAGAACAAAAGTAATAGAAATTTATCCAACCATATCTCCAAAGTTGGCCAGGAAAAAAGATTCTAATAAAGCGGATGCTATTTTAATTGGAAAATATTTTATAGATAATTATAAAAACGACAGTTTTCATGGCTAGTGTGTTAAAAAAATTTACCTACCAAACTAAAGTCTATTACGAAGATACCGATGCTGGAGGGATAGTTTATTACGCTAATTATTTAAAGTATTTTGAAAGAGCAAGAACTGAACTTATCTATTCTCTTGGTTATAATCATAAAGAATTAAATAATAAGTTTGATATCAAAATTGTTGTCCATAAATTTAGCATCACTTATAAAAAACCTTTATTTTTTGAAGATAAAATTATCGTTGAGAGCTTTGTAAGAAAAGTATCAAATTTAAGAATTGAGATGGCGCAAAACGTTCTAAGAGATAAAGAAGTTTTGGCTGAGGCGACAGTTGAACTAGTGACTACTGATAATACAGGAAAACCAAAAATAATTCCTGAGGATTTAAACGTAAAATTAAGCTCCTGCATATAACAAAGAACTAGATCTTTGTTGCGAAGACAAATAAATGACAAGTTTTAAAAATACAAAACAATTAAACTAAACAAAAAAAATATATGAATTTTGCAGCAAGTAATTTTTCTTTTTTCACATTATTTTTAAAAGCAGATTTTGTAGTTAAATTTGTAATTATTATTTTAATTGCAGCATCAATTTATTCTTGGGCAATCATAATTGAGAAATATAAATTATTTAAAAAAATTAATGGCTCATCTTCAATATTTGAAGAACAATTTTGGTCCTCAAAGTCAGCTGATAGTTTATACAAGAAATTAGAAGGCTATAATGAAGACCCTATGGCCAATGTATTTAAAGCAGGCATGGATTTTATGATAAAAAATAAATCTAGATCTGCATCAAACCAAGAAAGAGTTTTGCAAGCTTTGAGCGGCTCAATAGATAAAGAGATGGAAGTTGTAGAAAAAAAACTAACCTTTTTAGCAACTGTTGGATCAACAGCTCCTTTTATTGGTTTATTTGGAACTGTATGGGGAATTATGAATTCGTTTCAATCAATTGCTATTTCAAAAAATACAAGTCTTGCAATTGTTGCTCCTGGTATAGCGGAGGCGTTATTTGCAACTGCGTTAGGGTTACTAGCAGCAATACCGGCGGTCGTTGCTTACAATAAGTTTACTAGCGATTCTAGAAAATATTCAACACGTTTAGAAAATTTTAGCCAATCATTTATTTCTATTACATAAATGGCTTTTAAAATTCAGAACAATAGATCTCGAAAACGAGAACCTATGAGTGAGATAAACGTTACGCCGTTTGTAGATGTAATGTTAGTTTTATTAATTATTTTTATGGTCACAGCGCCAATGTTAACCGCTGGTGTCGCTGTTAATTTGCCTGATAGTTCTGCAAACTCATTGCCCGATGATAAAGAGCCATTGACCCTTAGCATTAATGCAAAAGGAGAAACTTTTATTCAAGAAACCCAAGTTGAAACCAGTCAATTAGTTTCTAAAATTCTAGCAATGTCAAAAAATAGAACTGATACTAGAATTTATGTAAGAGGGGACAAGTCAATAGATTATGGAAGAGTTATGGAAGTGATGGGATTGCTTTCTAGAGCTGGTTTTACGAAAGTTGCTTTAATTTCAGGACCACCACTTTCTAAAAGCAAAAAATAATGTCATGCAAAAGAGTCTTAAGATTTCTTTTATAACTCACTTCGTTATTCTTATTATTAGCAGTATAACTTTACCTTTTCTAATGGGAAGAGTGCAGGCACCTTTAGTTATGTCTGTAGATCTTGTTCAAATTGGGGAAAGAACAAATATACCCTACGCTCCCAAAGTTTCTGATGGTGCAAAAACTGATAAAAAAATAAAAGACAGAGTTGTAACCGAACAAGCGCCACCTAAAATTGTACCAAAAGAAAAACCAGATGCCGTGCCTTTGCCAGAAAACATAAAACAAATTAAAGAATTATTAGAAAAAAGACAAAACCCAGTTAAAGTTGAAGACTTAACAAAACAAACTTCAGAATTTGAAAAAAAAGAGATTTTTGACCCCAATAAGATTTCTGCACTTATAGATAAATCCAAAAAAGACAATGCAGAAGCTAATAATAAGCCAAGTTTAGAAGCTACTCAAAGCCAACAAAAAAATGTTGTTACATCCAAACTTACAATAACTCAGGAGGATGCGATTAAAGCCCAAATATTTAAATGCTGGAACATACCTATCGGACTTCCTTATAATGAAAATTTAACAGTCAGAATAAAAATAAAACTTAATCCAGACGGCTCATTAGTAAGTAGTGAGATTTTAGATCAAGCAAGAATGAATACGACTGGACAAACTTATTATAAGATATTAGCAGAGAGTGCATTGAGGGCTGTTAAGCTTTGCAATCCTCTTAAAGTACCATCAACTGGTTATGAAAAGTGGAAAGAAATGCAATTAAACTTTGACGCTAAAGAAATGTTAAAAGGTTAATATGAAATATAAAATTTTTACAATTCTTGTATTATTTTTTATTTTATCAACAAAGTCATTTGCACTTGTTTCAGTAGATATAACAAGGGGAAATTTAGATCCTTTACCAACAGCAATCTCTGATTTTTATTTAGATTCAAAATTAGCTGATAACATAAAAAATTTAAAACTTGAGAGTAAAATTCCTGAATTAATACAAAATAATCTTTCAAGATCAGGTTTATTTTTTGCATTAGAAAAAAAATCGTTTATTCAAAGACCAGAACCAGCTCACAACAAACCAAGATTTGAAGATTGGGCTTTTATAAAAACCCAAGTACTTGTTACTGGAAAAATTTCGTTAGAAAAAGAAGGTAGACTTAGAGTTGAATTTAAATTGTGGGACGTTGTATCAGCAACAGAATTATCAGCTTTAGCTTTTTATACTACGCCTGATAATTGGAGAAGAGTATCTCATATGATCTCAGATAAAATTTACGAAAGATTAACAGGAGAGAAAGGTTATTTTGATTCTAGAATAATTTATGTGTCTGAGACTGGACCAAAAGTAGATAAAAAAAAAAGATTAGCGGTAATGGATCAGGATGGTTATGGAGTAAAATATTTAACACTGGGCAATGAATTAGTTTTAACTCCTAGATTTAGTCCGACAAGTCAGCAGGTAACTTATATGTCCTATTTTAAAAATTTACCTAGAGTTTATTTATTAAACATTGAAACAGGAATTCAAGATTTAGTTGGAGATTTTCCAGGAATGACTTTTGCCCCACGTTTTTCTCCTGATGGAAAAAAAATAATTATGAGTTTTGCGCAGGAAGGTAACTCTGATATTTATACAATGGATATTAAAACAAGAGTTGTTGAGAAATTAACAGATCATCCTTCAATAGATACTTCGCCTTCTTACTCTCCAGACGGTTCTTACATTACATTTAATTCTGACCGTAGTGGCTTCCAACAAATCTACACAATGAAAAGCGATGGCACGAATGTAAAAAGAATATCCTTTGGTGAAGGACTTTATGGAACACCAGTTTGGTCACCAAGAGGTGATTTAATAGCTTTTACTAAATTATATAGGAATAAATTTTATATTGGAGTTATGAGATCCGATGGTTCTGGTGAACGATTATTGACTGAAAACTATTATCAAGAAGCACCATCTTGGGCGCCCAATGGAAGAGTTCTTGTATTTTATAGAGAGACAGCCTCTGATAGCAGCGGAAGAGGAGGTGGTGCAAAATTATGGTCTATTGATTTGACAGGTTATAATGAACGTTTAATTCAAACACCAACTGATGCTTCAGACCCATCTTGGTCAGGATTATTATCAGGAAAATAAGCAATTAACTTATTAGTTGCATTATTCATTACATTAAAATATCAAGATTATTCAGTAAAATTATAAACAAAGGAATAATAATGTTATTTAAAAATCTAAATAAAGTTGCTCTAGCTCTAGCAATGACTTTATTTTTAGGTGCTTGTGCAACGCAACAAGCAACAACAACAACAACAACAAAAGGCGACGATGCTTATACTGGAACAGAAACAGTTAAATTCTTAGCGGACGGAGTTCCAGATAGAGTGTTTTTCTCAACTAACAAATCAGAATTAACTTCAGCTGCAACAACAACTCTTGGCAAACAAGCTACTTATTTAAAAGCAAATCCGACTTTAAATGTAGTCCTTGAAGGTCATGCAGATGAAAGAGGAACAAGAGAATATAACTTGGCCCTTGGCGAAAGAAGAGCAACAGCTGCTAAAAACTATTTAATCAGCAATGGTGTTGCTGCTAATAGAATTAAAGTTCTTAGTTACGGTAAAGAAAAACCTGCTAATCCAGCATCAAATGTTTTAGCTTGGTCACAAAACCGAAGAACAGTAACAGTTAAAACTAATTAATATTAAAAACTTCATAAAAGACCCTAATGAGAAATTCATTAGGGTCTTTTTTTTGCCATTTAAATTAAATAAAATAAGTGAATATGTTTTTAAATAATAGATTCTTACTACAGATCTTAGTTATCGTATTTTTCGCAAATATTTCTTTTGCGCAACAAGATAAAATGAATGAATTGTTAGATAGATTAGAAAAAATTCAAAAAGATATTCAAACTTTAGAAAAAGCTGTTTATAGCAAGAATGTAGCTCTACCATCGGACAATGTTGTTGTGAATGAGGCTTTAACTAGACAGTTAGCTAAAATTTCAGAGTTAGAAAAACAAATCCAGCAAATGACATCAAAATTTGAAGAAAATAACTACAAACTTCAACAGTTATCCGATCGACTAAATAAAGTTTCAAACGATAGTCAGTTTAGATTTCAGCAATTAGAAAGTAATAAAGCTATTAGTGAAAAGGTTAGCGCTCCTAAAGAAGTGATTTTAGAAAAAGCGCCGATAGTAAAAAAAAATGAAACTAATATTTTAAATTCTGAAGAAGTTAATAAAGAAGAAGAAAATCTTATTCAGGAACAACCAGTCCAGTCTGAAAATATTAAATTAAAAGAAAAAGTTAATAAACCTAAGACAAAAGTTTTGCCAAAAGTTTCAATCGCAGAACAGTATAAATATGCGACGAATATTATGAAAAGCGGAGATTTTGAAAAAGCAGAAATTGCTTTTAAAGAATTTGTAGATACTCATTCAAAGCATGAACTCGCAGGGAGTGCACAGTTTTGGTATGGAGAAACTTTTTATATTAGACAACTTTATGAAGATGCAGCTGCAGCATTCCTAGACGGTTACCAAAAATATCCTAACAGTCCAAAAGCTTCTGAAAATTTGTTAAAATTAGGAGTAACACTTGCGGAGCTTGGCGAAATTGAACAAGGTTGTAAGATGATCATTAATTTAAAAAAAGCTTATCCTAAGACTGATGCTTCAATCTTACAAAAATCATCTTATGAAAAGAAAAGATTTAACTGTAGTTAGTCTTAAATTATTAGAAGATAAAAAAATAAATCATATTTATTTTCGTTTCAGAGAAAAAATTTCATCTTTAATTGGCAAAGAAAGATTTGCAATTGCAGTATCAGGAGGTAGCGATAGTCTAGCTCTTAGTGTACTTGCAAAGTTATACTCATTAGAAAATGATAATGATTTTGTATCGTTAATTATTGATCATAAACTTAGAAAGGAATCTGCTGAAGAAGCAAAGCAGACTTATAAAAGTTTAACACAGAAAAAAATCAAGGCTAAGATTTTAACTTATAAGGGTGAGAAATTTTCTTCTAACATTCAAAAAAAAGCAAGAGATCTACGATATGATTTATTCGAAAAATATTGTGCAAAAAGAAAAATCAAATTTCTCATTCTTGCACATCATCAAGACGACCTAATTGAAAATTTTTATATAAGATTAATTAGAGGCAGCGGTATTAAAGGGTTAACTTCATTACAAAATATTTTTGAATACAATAAAAATTTTTATCTTTTAAGACCTCTATTAAATTTAAATAAAGAAGAATTGTTAAGTGTCACAAAAAAATCCTATTCATCATGGACTGAAGATCCCTCAAATAAGAATGATAAATTTTTAAGAGTTAGAATTAGAAAAATGCAGACAAAGTTACAGAAGGAAGGGTTTGATCCTAAACGTATTATCAAAACTATAGACAATCTTAATATCGCTAAAGATTCATTAGATTTTTATATTTTTAAGTCTGAAAAAAAATATTTAAACTTTTATAAAGAAGGCTATGTGACGTTAAAGTCTTCTATTTTTAATAATGAAGCACAAGAAGTAATCTTTAGAGTTATTATCAAAGCAATTCATTTTGTCTCAGGGGAATATTATCCGCCACGATCAGATAGTTTAAAAAGTTTAATGAAAAATTTATCAGCAAAATCTTTTAAATCTTCAACTTTAGGCGGATGTTTAATTGAGAAAAATAAAAATATAATTTCATTTTATAGAGAAGGCAGAAATGTTGCAGTCGAAAATTTAAATAAAAAAAAACAAAGAATAAATTGGGATAATCGTTTTTTAGTTTATAACAATTTTAATAATCAACAACAATTTATTGTTAAAAAATTGGGTAACAATGGAATTGAATATTTAAAAAAAAATAAAGTTATTGAATCTGGAAATAAAATCCCAATGCATGCAAAAAAAACATTACCATCTTTTTGGACTAATAAAGGAGACTTGTTATTTGTTCCTTTTATTAATTTTAAGAATAAGAAATACAACATTAAAAACGATAGTTTTATGGTGCGATATCTTAGATTTATTTGAGAATAGCACTTGTTTAATCTATAATAATGATTACTTTTAAACTATGAATTTGCGCAATTTAATGATGTGGGGCGTAATCGTTCTGCTCGTTTTAGGCTTATATAATCTTTTCCAAAATCCAGGATCAATCGCTGGAAAAACTGAAATGCCATTTTCTACTTTTTTAACAGAAGTGGATAAAGGAAACATTGTTTCAGTTGATATTAGAGGTAGTGAAATTTCTGGAAACTTTAGAGACGGCAAGGGTTTCAAAACTTACTCTCCAAATTATCCAAATTTAGTTGAAAAATTATCAGCAAAGGGAGTTGCAATTACCGCAGGCCCTAGAGAAGAAAAGGGACCTTCGTTGTGGGGAATAATATTATCATGGTTTCCTATGTTACTGCTTATCGGAGTATGGATATTTTTCATGCGTCAGATGCAAGGTGGCAAAGGTGGAGCCATGGGATTTGGAAGATCAAAAGCAAAATTACTTACAGAAGCTCATGGCAGAGTCACATTCCAAGATGTTGCTGGAGTTGAAGAAGCAAAAGAAGAATTAGAAGAAATTGTTCATTTTCTAAAAGATCCTAGAAAATTTCAAAAATTAGGAGGAAGAATTCCAAAAGGCGCTTTGCTTGTTGGACCTCCAGGAACAGGTAAAACTTTATTAGCAAGAGCAATTGCAGGAGAGGCAAATGTTCCTTTCTTTACAATTTCAGGATCAGATTTTGTTGAGATGTTCGTTGGAGTTGGAGCATCTAGAGTTAGAGATATGTTTGAGCAAGGAAAGAAGAGCGCTCCTTGTATTATATTTATAGATGAGATTGATGCTGTCGGCAGAAGTAGAGGAGCTGGTTTAGGCGGGGGGAACGATGAAAGAGAGCAAACATTAAATCAGTTACTTGTCGAGATGGATGGATTTGAAACTAATGAGGGCGTAATTTTAATTGCAGCAACTAACAGACCAGACGTTTTAGATCCCGCTTTATTAAGACCAGGTCGTTTTGATAGGCAAGTTGTCGTATCTAATCCAGATATTATTGGTAGAGAAGCTATCCTAAAGGTGCATCTTAAGAAAATTACAACAGGACCAGATGTAAATCCTAAAGTTATCGCAAGAGGTACACCGGGCTTTTCAGGAGCTGATCTTGCAAATATTGTAAATGAATCTGCATTACTTGCTGCAAGAAAAAATAAAAGAATTGTTACCATGTCTGATCTTGAAGAGGCGAAAGACAAAGTCATGATGGGAGCAGAAAGAAAATCCATGGTTATGACTGAAGAAGAAAAAACATTAACTGCTTACCATGAAGGTGGACATGCAGTTGTTGCTTTGTATGAGCCAACATCAGATCCAATTCATAAAGCAACAATCATTCCAAGAGGTAGGGCTTTAGGAATGGTTATGAGACTGCCAGAAAGAGACCAATTATCTATAACTAGAGAAAAAATGTTTGGTAATATCTCTGTTGCTATGGGAGGTAGAATTGCTGAGGAAATGATATTCGGTTATGACAACGTAACCTCTGGAGCATCCTCTGACATTGAAATGGTAACGAAAATGGCAAAAAATATGGTTACTAGATATGGAATGAGTGATCAATTAGGACCTATTGCATACCAAGAAAATGAAGAAGAAGTATTTTTAGGAAGATCCGTTTCTAGAACACAGAATGTTTCAGAAGAAACTGCTAAGAAAATTGATTTTGAAGTAAAAAAAATAGTTGAGGCTGGTTACGCAAGGGCTAAAAAAATATTAGCAGAGAAAGTTGACGAACTTCATAAAGTTTCAAAAGCTTTATTGACTTACGAAACACTATCAGGTGAAGAAATTAAAAAAATAGTATTCGAAAATGTTTATCCAAAACGTCTATCGGGAAAAGAAGAAGCTAGCACTACAAAGAAAAATCTAGGTAGCGCTTTAGGAGCAATTGGTTTAAAGCCTAATACGCAAAGTTAATCTAACTTTTCTTTCATGAAGAGTATTTATATAAGGCCAACCAATATTGTCTTTGGTCAAAAAGCTAATTATTTTATTCAAGAAGGGACCGCTAAAAGCCTTTGCGGATTAGATGATGTTGGTTTTTTATCAGTAGAGATTTTAAAAAGACAATCTGATGGACATACAGTTGAAGAGTATAGCGTTCTAGAATTAGAAAGATTAGATTTTAGAAATGAAATCGAAAACGATTTAAACAAAATTACTTTAAAAAGAAAAAATATATTTAATTTAAATTTTAAAAACCCCATTTTGATGGGAGTATTAAATGTTACGCCAGACAGTTTTTCTGATGGCGGAAAATACAATACTACTTTTAGAGCAATTGATCATGTTAAGAGCATGATTGATTTTGGAGCTCATATCATTGATGTTGGTGGAGAATCGACAAGACCGGGTGCAAAATCAGTTAATGAGCAAGATGAAATTGCAAGAGTATCTGAGACAATTCAATTGATAAAAAAGAAATATTCAAACCAACTAATTTCACTAGACACAAGAAAGTCTAAAGTAATGCAACACGGCATAAGTTTAGGAGTGGATATGTTAAATGATGTGTCAGCACTAGATTTTGATCAGCAATCATATCAAGTTGTAAAAGATTCAGGAAAACCAATTATTTTAAATCATTCACAAGGCACACCTGAAGATATGCAAAATAATCCAACTTACGAAAATGTATTACTAGATATTTTTGATTATTTTGAAAATAAAATTAAATTTTTAAAAGATAATGGAATTAAGGATGAGCAAATTATTATTGATCCGGGAATTGGTTTTGGAAAAACTTTAGAACATAATTTAGAAATTATTTCTAAGATTTCATTGTTTCACAGTCTTGGTTATCCGATAATGGTCGGTCCTTCGCGAAAAAGTTTTATAGGTAAAATTATGGGCGAAAAAGATAATCCACAAAGATTGGGAGGTACAATAGCCTCTGTTTTGTATTCATATTTGCAGGGTATTCAGCTATTCAGGGTTCATGATATACAAGAAACGAGCGAAGCTCTTAAAGTTTATTCTCATTTTTTAAATAAATAATGAAAAAGTATTTTGGAACTGACGGTATTAGAGGAGAAGTTAATAAAGGTAGTATTACTGGAGAAATGTTTTTTAGATTTGGTCTTGCTGCAGGAACATATTTTTCTAATCAAAATAAACAACGTCACAAAGCAATCATTGCAAAAGACACTCGATTATCAGGCTACATGCTGGAACCCGCTTTAGTCTCAGGACTTATTTCTGCGGGCATGGATGTTTTGTTATTAGGACCATTACCAACAAACGGTCTTGCTATGTTAACAAAATCTATGAAAGCGGATCTTGGAATTATGTTAACAGCGTCACACAATCCGCATACCGATAACGGGTTAAAACTTTTTGGACCTGATGGTATGAAACTTTCTGATAAAGTTGAAAAACAAATTGAAAAATTAATAGACGATAAAGTTGAAAAATATTTAGTAAAACCGAACTTATTAGGCAGAGCCAAAAGGTTAGAAGATGCAACTGAAAATTATATAGAAATATTAAAAAATATTTTTCCAAAATCATTTAATTTATCAGGAATGAAAATATTCCTAGATTGTGCAAATGGAGCTTCTTATAAATCGGCGCCAGCTTTACTTAGAGAATTGGGAGCTGAAGTTGTGGCTATTGGAATCAACCCAGATGGATTTAATATTAATAAAAATTGCGGATCAACTCATCCAGAGCTTATTCAGCAATCAGTAAAAACTCATAAGGCAGATATTGGTATAGCATTCGATGGTGATGCAGACAGAGTTATTATGTGCGATGAACGTGGAGAAATTATTGATGGTGACCAAATTATTGCAATGATTGCAAAAAATTGGAAAAAGAAAAAGATTTTAAAAGGAGGAGTGGTCGGCACATTAATGACTAATTTAGGATTAGAGAATTATTTTAAAACTAATAATATTAAATTTCATAGAGCAGATGTAGGAGATAGATATGTTAAAGAAAAAATGAATAGTTTAAAATATAATTTAGGAGGAGAACAGTCAGGACACATTATCCTTGGAAACCTTGCAACTACAGGAGATGGACTATTAGTTGCTTTAGAAGTTTTAAATTCTTTAAAAAATAATGGTAAAGCAAGTAAAGTATTTTCAGTATTTAAAAAAATTCCTCAAGTTTTAGAAAATATTAAAGTTAAGAATAAAAATATTGTTGAAAATAAATCTCTGAAAGCAAGAATTGATCAGATTGATAAAAGTTTAAAACAAGAAGGTAGATTGCTAGTTAGAAAATCAGGAACCGAAAATTTTGTTAGAATAATGGTTGAAAGCTCAGATAAGAAATTAATCAAAGACACTTTGGGCGAAGTTAAAAAACTAATACTTAATTACGCCTAACATTGAAACTAAAGTCTAAATTATTAATTATTGCAGGTTCAGATTCTAGCGGTGGAGCTGGTATTCAAGCAGACATTAAAACAGCAACATCACTTGGTGTTTATGCAATGACAGCAATAACTGCGATTACCGCTCAAAATACCACAGGAGTAAAATCAATTGTTCCTGTTCCGCCAAAAGAAATTTTTAATCAAATTTCATTTTCGGTTCAGGATATTAAACCAAATTCTGTAAAAATTGGGATGCTGCAAAATGTGGGCGTTATCAAAGAAGTTATAAAGGCTATTAAGAAATACAAATTAAAAAATATTATAATCGATCCTGTGATGGTTGCTAAAGGAGGTCACAGATTAATCAGCAATAGTTCTATTAATTATTTAAGAAAAAAATTGCTTCCTTATGCATTATTAGTAACACCAAATATTCCGGAAGCTGAAACTTTGATTAAAAAAAGGATTCAAACCTTAGAAGATGTAATTAAAGCTGGAAAAGAAATTCTAAAATTTGGACCTAAGTTTGTTCTTATAAAAGGAGGTCATACTAATAAATCTTTTATTGAAGATGTATTGATTTCAAAAAAAAATATTAAAATTTTTAAAAATAAGAAAATTAAAACTAAAAATACACATGGCACAGGCTGTACTTTATCTAGTGCAATCGCTTCTTTTATTTCCAAAAATTACAATATGAACGAATCGTGCAGACGATCTATTCAATATGTTCATAAAGCAATTTTACTAAATCCAAAATTTGGAAGAGGGCACGGGCCAATTAATCATATGGCTTTATTAAATTAAATAATTTAAATCTTTATAGAGATCTAAAAAAATTTACTTATGACAAACGTTGTAGTTGTAGGCTCTCAGTGGGGTGATGAGGGCAAAGGGAAGATTGTGGATTGGCTTTCAGAGCAAGCCGATGTCGTTATTAGATTCCAAGGTGGGCATAATGCAGGTCACACATTAGTTATTAACGGAAAAGTTTTTAAATTAAAATTACTTCCATCAGGAATAGTTAGAGGAGATAAGATTTCAATTATTGGAAATGGTGTTGTTATCGATCCTTGGGCATTGTTAGAAGAAATTGAAGAGATTAAAAAAAAAGGTGTGGATGTTAATGAAGGTAATTTAATTATTTCTGATACTGCAACTTTAATTCTCCCTTTTCATAAAGAAATGGATGAGATCAGAGAAGATGCAGCAAAATCTAAAATTGGAACTACAAGAAGAGGAATAGGACCTGCTTATGAAGATAAGATTGGCAGACGTTCTATTCGAGTTATGGATTTGCGCTCAAAAACAAATTTAGAGCAAAGATTAGAAGTTATTTTAGAACATCATAATGCAATAAGAAAAGGATTAAAAAAGAAGATATATAAATCAGATGAATTAATTAATGAATTATTAAAGATTGCACCGCAGATATTAAAATTTTCTCAGCCAGTTTGGAAAAAAATAGCTGAATATCAAAAGTTAAATAAAAAAATATTATTTGAAGGTGCACAAGGAATATTACTTGATGTAGATCATGGAACTTATCCTTATGTCACTTCATCAAATACAGTAGCTGGAACAGCATCCGTTGGTACAGGATGTGGTCCAAAAACAATTGATTATGTTCTTGGAATTACCAAGGCTTATACAACGAGAGTAGGGGAAGGTCCTTTTCCAACTGAGCTTAAAAATGAAATAGGTGAATTAATTGGTCAAAGAGGTCATGAGTTTGGAACTGTCACTAACAGAAAAAGAAGATGCGGTTGGTTTGATGGAGTTCTTGTAAAGCAATCAGCTACTATTTCAGGAATTACTGGCATAGCACTAACTAAGTTAGACGTTCTTGATACACTAGATGAAATTAAATTTTGCGTTGGTTATAAATTGCGTGGCAAAGAAATTGATTATTTCCCGAGTGCATCAGAGGATCAATTTGCAGTAGAGCCTATTTATAAAACTTATGAAGGATGGAAGTCTGAAACTAAAGGAATAAGAAATTACAAAGAATTACCTGAGAAAGCTAAAATCTATATTGCGGCTATTGAAGATTTTATAGGTGTTAAGATTGCAAGTATTTCAACAAGTCCTGAAAGAGAAGATACGATTTTTGTCGAAGACCCTTTTAATGCGTAATGAAAGGTTTTGTTTTAATATTCTCTAACATTGCTTTTTGAACTTTTTCAAAAGCTCTATTTTCAATTTGCCTTACTCTTTCTCTACTAATTTTATATTTTTGACTAAGCTCTTCTAAGGTTTTTGGCTCATCAATAAGTTTTCTGTCATATAAAATTTCTTTTTCTCTCTCATCTAAAATTTTTAAAGCCGTTTGCAATAAAGCATGTTTTTGATCTAATTCTTGGCGTTGAGAAATTAATAATTCTTGATCAGCATTTTCATCGACAATCCAATCCTGCCACTGACCGCTTTGTTCTTCATCGGAAATTTTAGCATTCAATGATTTTTCTTGTCCAGCCATTCGTCTGTTCATTGAAATAACTTCATCTTCATTCACATCTAGTCGACTTGCTATTTCTTTAACATGAGCATCAGTCATATCACCACTTTCAATAGCAAAAATTTGGTTTTTTAATTTTCTAAGATTAAAAAATAATTTTTTTTGTGCAGCAGTCGTTCCAATTTTAACCAAACTCCATGATCTTAAAATGTATTCTTGGATAGAAGCTTTAATCCACCACATCGCATATGTTGCAAGTCTAAATCCTCTTTCAGGGTCAAATTTTTTAACTGCTTGCATTAAACCAATGTTTCCCTCAGATATTAATTCTCCAACAGGTAATCCGTAACCTCTGTAACCCATCGCAATTTTTGCAACTAATCTTAAATGACTTGTAACTAAAGTGTGAGCAGACTCTCTATCTCCTTTTTCACGCCAATTTTTTGCAAGTGTATATTCTTGCTCAGGCTCTAACATTGGAAATTTTCTAATTTTTAATAAATAAGAATTTAAACTTCCCTCAGGTGTAAGTGTCGGAAGATTAGAATTTTTTTCAATTTTTTCCATAGTATTTATGTGGGTATTATAACTATTATAACAAGATATTAAAACTTAAGTTTTTTTATTGTTTTTAGTAGATTTTCAAAATCTTTTGGTTTTTCGCATTCAAATTCTATTTCTTTCTTTGTAGTTGGATGAATAAATCCAATTGATTTTGCATGCAAAGCTTGTCTTTTAAATCCTTCTAATAGTTCTCTAAATTCAGGATCAATATCTCTAATAAATTTATTTTGTTTTCCATAAATTTGATCACCAATAATAGGATTGCCGTGAGATGAAAGATGAACTCGGATTTGATGAGTTCTTCCTGTCTCCAGTCTGCATTCAAGAAAGCTCATATCAGCAATTTTTTTACCTGTAAAAAATTCTATAGTTTTATAATTTGTAACAGCATCTTTTCCTCTAGAGGTATTGATGCTCATTTTTTTTCTATTAAATTTACTTCTGCCAATCATAGAAGAAATTTGTCCAGAGCTTGGTTTCATTCTTCCATAAACAAGGACTTCATAAACTCTTTTGATAGTATGCTCTGCAAACTGTTTTGATAAAAAAATATGAGCATTATCGTTTTTTGCAACCACTAACAGACCGCTGGTTCCTTTATCGATTCTATGAACTATGCCCGGTCTTAATTCTCCACCAATGGTTGAAAGTTTGTTTTTACAATGAAACATAAGAGCATTTACTAAAGTGTTGTCAAAGTTTCCAGCACCAGGATGAACAACCATTTCAGGAGATTTATTAATAATTAATAAATCAGCGTCTTCATAACGAATATCCAGTTTAATATCTTTTGCGGCAATATTAACTTCCTTTGGCTCAGGTATTAAAACTTCTACAATGTCAGAAGATCTTATTTTTATTGAAGGTTGAGTTATTTGAATTTTATTAATTTTAACAAAACCTTCATTAATAATATTTTTAATTCTTGTTCTACTAATTTCTGGAATTAAAACAGCAAGAGCAGAATCTAAGCGCGTATTATTTTTTTCTTCTGTTATTTCAAATTTATATTCGTTAATTGACATGATTAATAATTTTGGTGGTCTTGCTAGGACTTGAACCTAGAACTCTAGTTTCGAAGACTAGGATGATATCCATTTCACTACAAGACCGTGATAAATATTTCTAAGAGTTAAACTAACAAAATTGTGAGTGTAGGCCTATAAAAATTAAGCCTTATTTTTATTAAAATTTTTTTGAGTTATAAAATTTATAAGGGTTTGGGAGCTAATTAGTTCCAAAACCCTTATAATTCAAATCGAAATTATCTTTTTTTATATCTAGCAGCTTCTTTAGATCCGCCCGTAGCATTCCCCTTAGTATAAGAATGTTTTCCAGTCCCTGCAAGTTCACCATTTCTAACAATGGTATATTCTTTTCTAACTTGTTTTCTTGAGAAGATACTTTCTAGAATTTCTCTCACTCCATCTGCATAACGCGTTTGAGCAGACAAAGATGTTCCAGAAGTGTGAGGCGTCATACCGTGATGAGGCATCTTTCTCCAAATGTGGTCATTTGGTGCTGGTTGTGGGAACCAAACGTCTCCCGCATATCCACTTAATTGCCCAGATTTTAATGCCGCCGCAATAGCTTGTTTGTTACATATTTTGCCACGCGCAGTATTAACGATGTATGCACCTTTTTTCATTTTGTTAATCATTTTTTTATCAAAAAGATTTTCTGTTTCAGGATGTAAAGGGCAGTTGATTGTTACTACGTCGCAAACTTTAACTAAAGATTCAACAGAACTGTGAAATTTTAGATTTAATTCTTTTTCAACAGATTTAGGTAATCGATGTTTGTCAAAATAGTGTAAATGAACTCCGAAAGGTTTCATTTTTCTAAGTGCATCTAAACCAATTCGCCCAGCAGCAACTGTTCCAATATGCATTCCTTCAACATCATAAGATCTATGAACTGCGTCTGCAATATTCCAGCCACCTCTATTAACGATAGCATGTTGGTTATGATAATCTCTAACTAGAGAAATAATCATCATTACAATGTGCTCTGCAACTGATCTTGAATTACAATAAGTAACTTCATAAACATCAATATTATGATCCATGGCAGCTTGTAGATCTACGTGATCAGAACCAATCCCTGCAGTAATTGCATATTTTAAATTTGGAGCAGACTCCATCTTTTCTCTTGTTAAGTAATAAGGCCAGAACGGTTGTGATATAACAATGTCAGCATCTTTTAATTCTTTATCAGCACGACATCCTTTTCCATCTTTATCTGACGTAACAACTAACTTATGACCATTTTTTTGCAAAAATTTTCTAAGACCTAATTCTCCTGACACGCAACCAAGTAATGTTCCGGGTTTAAAATCTCTTCCTTTAGGAGTAGGTAAAGTTTGTCCGTCAGGATATTTTTTAATTACTGGTAATTTACTAAGAGGATATTTCTTTGGCATCCCTTTTTTTGGGTTGTCATATAGCACACACAAAATTTTCATTATTTACTCCCTTTGTATTTTAATTTCAGAGAATTAAAGCACAAAATAATAAAAGTGCACAGCAAATAATTGAATTTTTAATTTCTCAATATTTTATGAGTTAAATCGAACTTTTCCAACTATTAGGATAGTTTTTTTTTAAAACTACTCGATTTAGAATAACTGCATATAATATAATTATAACGGAACCAAAAATAATTGGATTTAAAAGAAAAGGGTAAGAAGAAGTGCCAAGAATTATAAGAATTGGATTTCCTCCTGCTGGAGGGTGAGTCACACCAAGTAATATCATTACGAATATTGCAAGACCTACCGCAATTGCAATTTGTAAATATTGATCGATCGGTAAAAATTGTAAAATTAAAATACCAACCAATGATGTGCTAAAATGGCCGAAAAATATGTTTTTTGGTTGAGAAAAAGGACTTTCGGGATATCCAAAAACTAGCACCATTGTTGCGCCAAAAGATCCAACAACAAACAAACCATACTGAGTATTTAAGCTTAAAAATGAAAGAGATCCTATGGTAATTCCAGAAAATATAAATGCCAATAAAGCTTGTTTAAAATTTTTTTTTATTAAATTAAGCATGACTTTTAAAATTATCATTATAATTTTGGAATTACTCTATTTAAAAAAATTCCCCTCAAAGTTGAAAATTTTTATATATTTTCTTATATTTAAGTACTGTAGTTCAATTTAATAAGTAAAATTTAGTCTAAATTTTATGCATATTTACTAATTGTATAATTTTTTTTTAAAGGATAATCTCAAAATTATAAAAAACTAAGGGGGAGATTAATTAATGATTATTAAATGTCTTAAGAAAATTACTTCTGCGATAAGCGCAGCAGTTTTCTTCACAACATTAATATTGCCGACAAATTTATTTGCGCAAGCAAAAGAGACGCAATATTTTCCGATACCAAGCAGTCGAGTAGGTCCGTATTCAGCGATGGGTACTGGATACTATGGCGCACAAATTGATTACATGAATTATGTTAATGCCACTGGTGGTATAAATGGAGTTATGTTGACATGGCAAGAGTGCGAAACAGAATATAACGCAGCAAAAACTGTTGAGTGCTATCAAAGACTTATGACAAAAGATGGTCAGAAGATGGTAGTATTCGATACACTTGGAACGCCTGGCGCATACGCAGTTATTAATCGTATGGCAGAAGATAAAGTTGTTCTTGCTCAGTATGGGTATGGAAGAACAGATGCTGCTGACGGTACAGTTTGGCCGTGGGTGTTTAATGCCGCAAGTAGTTATTGGTCGCAAATCGCAGTTAAACTAAGATGGATGGCTGAACTTGATGGCGGTGGCCCTGAAAAATTAAAAGGAAAAAAAATAGTTCATATGCATATCGATACTGCATTTGGACGTGAACCACT
>Ga0209850_1000009_pt1 | contig 38326 bp, 37 predicted proteins | sample GWRWT2_2Sept14_FD_187193 | JGI IMG/M metagenome (GOLD analysis project Ga0209850, IMG submission 187193) | Sand microcosm microbial communities from a hyporheic zone in Columbia River, Washington, USA - GW-RW T2_23-Sept-14 (SPAdes) (version 2) ...
TCAATTAATGCAAAACAATTTCAAAATGAACAATTAGAATCTGGATTAAAAGAATCAAATTCAATTAATACAAAACAATTTCAAAATGAACAATTAGAACCTATTAAACAAATACGAAATAAATCAAATAAAAATATTGAAAATGAAATAGCACAACAAAGTAATAATAAATTAGATTTATCTTTGGATAAATTTAATTATATTAAAATTATATATATAATATCATTAATATTTTATTTTTCACTTGTATCAATAATATTTTCTACATATTTAACAACTATTTCTTGTAATCATCATTCTTCATATTGGATATTTTTATTTACACTTATTTCAATACCAATTATATTTATTTTACATGTATTATTATATACTTTTTTAAGAACAAAATTATCACTTAAAACGTTATATATTCTTGGAACTATTATTTTACTAACATTCTCAATAATAATTTACATATTGATGATTTTTTTACCAAAAATTACGGACACTTCATCATTTAGTATAATGACATTTTTATATCCATTTATACAAATAATAATATCAATTTGTTTTTATTTTATATATAATTATTTAAATAATATGTCACCATTTATTAAATTTTTAATTATAATAAGTTTATTTTTATCTTGGTTTATTGTTTATATAATAACATATGTTAAAAATAATTATAATTTATGCACTTAATTTGAATTTTGTGTAAACATTCTATTATATATATATGTAATCTGTTTAGGATGTAATTTATATAATTCTTTATAAACTATTTTTTTTGTAATAATTTGAGATGTTGTTAAATAATAATTATGTAATATATTTAATATTTTAATTAAATATCCTGGTATTTCTGGATTTAATTTATTAACATATTTATTACAATAATGTAAATGAATTCGCATAGCCATATTATGAATATTTAATTCATATACATCAAATGACATTAACATTTCAGGAAAAAATTTTAAATATAAAGTAACCAAATTATCTTGCTTTAATTCTAAAAATCTATAAAATAAATTATATGAATTACCTCGTAATTCCTTTAATTGTTGATATATTACATTTCTAACTTTTAATCTATTATTATTAATATCACATATCATAAATCCTTCATTAATTAATTCTCTATCAGTTGAATGATTTAATATATCATTTAAATTATAATCAAATAGATCTGGTTTTCTAATACAAATATCTTGATATTCTTCTTTTAATGTAATTAAATTTCGTGTTAATACATGATATAATACAGGTGTTTTATATTTTATTACAATTCTATTTTCAGGATGTCCTAAAACAAAACTATAACAACAATTTTTATCTAAATTATTATAATTTAAATGATAATAATCAGCTGCTTCTTGAAATAGTTCATAAAAATTTTTATTACTATATAACCAATAAGCTTTTTTTGCATCAATACATCGAGATGTTGCTACATTCCATTTATTATTATAATAAAATAATCGAATATGTGTTCCATCAATTGATTCTTCAATACGGGATATAGTTGATAAATCTTCAATTTTATCAAGTGTTTTATCTAATGAATAACAAATAATTTTATTTGTATTTTTTTCTAATATTAGTCCTTTACATTGTCGTAATAAATTATTTGTTAAATTATCATTATGTAAATATGTTATCATATATAATGATGGATAATCATTATCTTCTTTAACATAAAGACCATTCATATTACATATTGATATAACATCTGTAAAATTAGATGCATTATTTACTAAATTAATAATTTCCATTATATAATTATATATTATATCTTTCGTTTTTATATACTTTTTTATAATAATAATCTATTTATATAATATTATGAATAATAACGAGGAAATAAATATATTTAAAAATATAAATGATGAAGAAGAATTAATAGTTAGAAATAAAGAATTAATACCAGAATATGAAAGAGAATATAAAAATGATGAAATTTATATAGAAGATTTAGAAGAAGATTTTTTATCAGAATTAAATATAAATAAACAAAATAATAAATTTTTGCAAGAACAAATTAGTGAAAAAGTTAAAAAAATTATTGATATTAAAAATGAAGGATTAGAATTATCAAAAAGAGATAGTAATTATTCATATATACTTGATAATTATATAAATAAATTATTTATATCTGAATTATTAGTTCCTGTTGTTTCTGATAATAAAAAAATATATAATGATTTAGATTTAGATTCGATGAATGAAGATATTAATAATACAGAAAAAAATGTGGGTAATTTAACGAATGAATTAGAAAATATTAATAAAATTAATGAAAAATTTGAAATAGGTAATATATCTTATGAAAAATTTTTACAATATTATAATCAAATTATATCACCATATAAAAATAATAATAAAGATGGTGGAACGAATTTAAAAATGAATACAAATATAATTAGTTTAAATAATTTTGAAATGAGAATAGGATATGGTCCAACTTTTTTATATGCTGATCAAATTGATGAATCTACAAAAAAAATAAAAGGAACGTATAAAAAAAGTATTATAAATGGTGAAAATATAAAAATTGTTGGATTTTTATTACGTCCAGAAATAAATATAACAACAAATAGTTTTCAAAAGGTTGGTATTATCGAAGGATTAGAAAAATCTAAAACAAATACTATTATTCAACTTAAAAATCATTGTTTAGAAAATAATGATTATATTTATATTACAAATAATAAAATATTAAATGGATATTATCAAATAAAAATTATTGATAATAATAAATTTACAATAGAATTTAATAGTGAAAAATTAGATGATAATATTTTTGGAACGATATATTCATATATTAAATTAAAATATAATAAAATTTATATTAAAAAAGATGGAAAAATTAATGGAAAAATTAATTATAAAGAAAATAATTTATTTTTATTTGAATCGAATTTTGAAAAAGATTATATAAAATTATTAAAAATAATTATTCCAAACATTAATTCTATTATTAAATTTAAAGAAAAAATTTTAGAAAATGTTAAATTTATGGATGAAATAAATGATATTATTTCACAATATATGATGAATATAAATAATATTCATATCAAAGATTTTATTAAATTAAAAAAAATAATTAATAATAATATTATTGATGAAGAAAAAAAAATTAAAAAAATAGAAATTAATTGGAAAAAAATAGATCAATCTATTAAAAGTGAAAAAGATTTTCCTGGAAGTATATATGAAAATAAATTTTTTTATGATAAAATAATTATTGATTTATATGGTATATATCCTTTACAAAATACAATACATGATTCTATTAATAATAGATTAATTTGGTTAAATAATAAAATTGATATTGGAGAATATTATTATAATTTTGTTTTATCCAAACAACCAATTAAATCAGTAGAAGAAACTATTAAAATTATTGAAAATACATATACAAAATTATACAATGAATATGAAAAAGAGAAAAAAATAGATCAATATTTTAATAAATGTAATATACCATATAAAAAATTATTTGATTCATTTGATAATTTAAATGAAGATAAAGGTATATATAATAATGGTGATACTGTATTAGTTAAAAATGATGGATTAATATATCAACGTGAAGATAATAAATGGAAATTATTACGTAAAATGAATTATAATAATACAATATTATATTTATGTAGTATTGGTGATATTGATATTAAAAAAATTAATGAAATTAATTGTATATATACAGTTGATGGATGTAAATCAAAAAGAACATATAAATATGAAAAACGTCTTAAATTATTAGAAAATTCAATATCTAATTATAAAGAATTATTAATAAATAAAAAAGATAATTATGAACAAAGAATGAAAGAAGCATCTATTAAATTAAAAGGTATTAATAAAATTTTTATAAATGATGATATTTTTATTCCTAATATAATTGATAAAATACCAAAAAATATAACTAAATTGTTAAATATGATTACCAAAATTGATGATGTAACAGTTAAAAATAAATTAATGTATTCATTATTGGATAAAGATGGAATTACAATTAATAATCAAATATATTCAAAAAAATATGGCGGATATATGATGTGTGGTCATTATTCGTATTTAAGACAAGAAGATTATTCAAATGATAATGAAACAAAAAAAATAATTCATGAACAATTATTAACAAAGTTTAGCGAAGGTGAAAAAAATGGAGAATATGTATGTAAAATGTGTGGAGTATATTTGGATCAAGGAGAATTTGATGATAGTCAAGGATTTGATGAAGATGGCAATCCTATTCGAACAATGGAAAAATGGACAGATGATTTTAAAATTTCTAAAAAAGAAGATGAAAAAATTGTATGTAAAAGTAATGATTTAAAGTTTATATTAACTACTCGAGGATTTGATAATGATCAAACTACTTTAGGAATTAATATTTGTACTATAATAGATTCAATATGTTCTAAAATTGGTATAACACTTATACGAAATGATTATATAGATATTATTATAGATATTATCGAACAAATAACTCAATTATTATCTTATAAAGTATTTAAAAAAAAGAATATACTTGCGTATAGAAATAAAAAAATGGATGAAAAAAAAATATTAGAACTTGATAATGAAGGTGTATTTAAAGAGATATATAATAAATATTATATATCTCGTAAATATGGAATAATTGGTTCAAGATTATTAATATCATTACAAACTGCAGTTCCATCATATAAAAAAAAAAAGTCATTAACTAAATGTTCATTTTCAAAATGGGATAGTCGTTTTGGTGTTGAATATATAGCGTGTGTTATGACTGAAACGAATATGGTAAAATATAAAGATAGAACAGATAAAGAGCGTTTAATTCCAATAAATCAAATGATTGATGAAATTTTTGATGGATTACGTGTATATAATACTAAATCTATAATTAGGAAAAAATATTCTGAAAAATTATTTTATGAAAGAAAGGAGAAAAATAGATTAGAAAAATATAAAATTGAAATTACTTCATATAAACCGAATGAAATTGATGAATTAGGTAATAATTTTGTTTCTTATATTATTAAGAATAATGGAAATAAAGAAATATATGATAAATTATATTCAAGATCACAATATGTAAATTATTTAATAAAAAAAACAGTAGATAATATAGATAGAAAAACTATTATATTATCGACAGAACAAATAGAAAATTCTTGTTGTTCATATAATTTAGAAAATTCATATGATATATTTAATGATAAATCTATAAATGATTATTTAAAAAAATTAAAAGAAGAATCATATGTTTTAGATAAATATTATTCATATTTTATTAATAAAGGTTCTATTACAAAATTATTTATAAAGGGAAAAAATGTTGTTTTTACGAATAATTCAGCATATATTATATTAAACCAAATGATAATGAATTTAAAATTTAAAAAATTTTGTTATGAAGGATTTACAACTGGTGAATATCATTATTTTATAGATGAAAATTGTATTAAATGTAATAAAAATTTAAAAGATATTGAAAATAAAAATTTTTCAGAAGAAGAATTTAATAATTTATTAAATGCAATAATGAAAAAATTTATAAATAATCTTGATGATAATATTAAAATTACAAAACGTGAAATTAAAAAAGAAAAAATATATGATGTTGATGGTATTATAACTAATTTTATGAATAAATTAGTTAAAATATTAAATAGAACAACTGATAAAGAATTCATTAATAAATATACTTTTTTTATTAAAAATTTAGGTGAATATAATAATTTATATGAAGTATCAAAAGAGAAAGATGTTAAAAAGTTCATTAAATTAAGTGATAATAAAGATGAAATGCGTCTTAATATGGTTAAGAAATATATAAATCAATATTTTCGAAAATATATTTCAATAATTACAACAGGATATTATTTAAAAGATAAAATAATTAAAATTCCATATGTAGATAGTAATATATCAAAAGAATTACAAAAATTTATATATAATGATACTGAATTTTTACAAGATTTTTATACTGAACAAAATAAGGAATTATTTTCTAAATTAAAATTTGAATATTCAATATCTGATATTAATTCAATTACTGGAAATTCGGATCGTTATAATCATACATGGGAAAAAGTTGTTAAGAAAAGTGATTTTTCCCTTAAAAATGCATATGATATTTTAATATATATATTATTTAGTGAATTAACAAAATTTTTAGATATTACAAATAATCCAAAACTTATTGCAACATTTATAATAAAAATTTTTGATATGATAATTGAAAATGATAAAATAACAAATAATTCAAATGAATCTGTACAAAAATATAAAAATGAAGTTTATTACCAAGAATATTGTAAATTTGATAAATTACTTAGTACAAAAATGTCAGTTGCAGAAAAAGATTTTTTTCAAAGACAATTACAATCAGAAATTATAAATGTTGAAGATTTAATGGAACAAGAACAAAATGATACTTTGGCTGAAACAGAAGAAATACTTCAAGATACTGAAATTGAAACATTAGCTCGTGCAGAACTTGGTGATAATGTTACAGAAAATGATATTGAAACATATAAAGAAAGATATATAAAAGAAAAAATACAAACAAAAAAATTAGAAAAAGAATTTAATATGGATGAAACGATTGATATTGAAGGAGATTTATTAGAAGTAGGTGATGATTATGGAGAAATGGAACAGGGAGGAATAGAAGAATAATTTATTCAAAAATTTTTATAATATTTTCAAAATTATTTCTACATATTGGACATTTATTTTTAAGATTTATTGAACACTGAAAACAACATATTTTATGACCACATGGAATTAAAATACAATTTTTTGAATTGGCATAACATATTGAACATGAATCTAATTCATTTAATTTATCAGTTATAAGAATATTTAATTTTTGTAATTTATTATTTACAATTTTAAGATCATATAAATTAAATTGATGTATATTAATTTTATCTAAATTTATTATATTTATATAATATTTATCATCAATATTATTATTGATAATAGTATGATTAAAATCATTTGTATCAATTAAATTATTAATGTTAATATATTTATTTATATTTGTATTTGAAGTTAATAAATCTAATTCTTTTTTTTTATCATTTAATTCTAAATGTAATGTATCTATTATTTTTTGATATTCAATAATAGTATTATTTTTTTGTAAAAGTTCATGTTTTAATTGAATTAATTGATAATTTAGATTATTATCTTTTAATCTAAACTGTTTATCTGTGTTTATTTTATTTTTATCATATAATTCTTTATTAATTTCTAATAATTGCTGATTTTCACATTGTAATGTATGAATTAAGTTATCTGATTCATTTTTAAATAATTTATAATATATTTTTTGAAGTAAATTTATATTATGATTAGATAAATCTGTATCAATAATTTCTATAAATAAAATTATATTATTATTTATTTTATATTTTTCAATTTTATCAAGTGTTATAAATTTTTCATTTCCAATATAATCATTATTATTATATAAAAATGAATATTTTAATTGATATTTCAATAAATATATATCTTTATTATTTATTAAACCATATTTAAAATGTATCAAAATATTTTCATATCCAAATGGTATTTTAACATTATAAAATAAACCAATATTATTATTGATAATATTTGTATTAATTTTTATTATAATACCCATATATTCAAAAATTTCATTTATTGGTTGTGTTATAAATATATCATATGGTATTTTATATATAAATTTATTCATTTATATAAATTATATAATTAGTTTATTTATATAATTTGAGATGTGTTAAAAGATAATAAATAAATATATAATATTATTTATTATGTTAAAAAATATTTTATGGAATGATTTAATAAATGAAAAATTTATTATTATTGATATTAATGATAATTTACAAAAAAAATATAATGCTGTTATTATTAAATATGATGATAAAAAAAATGTATTGATACGTTATTTAGATAATCCATATTATGAACATCGTAAATGGTGGACAGGTAATAAAGATAATATTCCAGGATTAAATCCACAAATATATAATGCTATATTTTTAGGTGATAGTCAAAATGATATGGATGGATTATTACCAGAAGATTTTATTGAAGATGGTTATGATGATATTATAAATTATAATAAAGAATATTATCGTTTTTATTATTCATCATTAGAATATCCATATTTAGATGGTATTCAAGGAAATGTACATGTATATAATTATTATATATCGATATATAATAATTGTTTATTACGTAATGAAATACCAGAATGTATAAAATCAAAAATATTAATTACAAATCCGAAAATGATTGAGATTAATGATTCAATAAAAGGTATAATAGAAATGATGCCAATAACTTTTTCCCCAGAAATAAATGAATATAATAAATATAGGGGAGATAAAACAGCTGAAAATGATTATATTAAAATTTTTAAAAAACAATTGTCATATTTAATTACAAATAATTTTATAAACAAATATAAAAATATTTATAAAGAAATATTAAATGAAGATGAAATTAATATGGTTAAAATTGATCTTAAAAAAGGATATAAAAATAAAAATATAATTAAAATTATTCCATATTTAATTAAATATCATTTAACTATTTTTGATTGTTATGAAAATGATTATAATATAATTGATTATGGAATTTGTTTTAATAAAAAAATATATATGTTAAAATATATAAATAAGTGGTATATTATATTATAATATGGAAAAAAATATAATATTATTTATAGAAAAAATTAAACCATCTGTAACTAATCATATAAAAGAATGTATAACATATAATTCTATGAATAATTATATTTATATATTTATTATTATAATAATAATAATTATTATATATTATCTATATAAATTTTACAATACAAGTTTAAAAATATAATATTATTTATTAAATAATATTATTAATATGAAAGAAACAGATTCACAAAATTCTGAACAAAATATATCAGATGCCGAATCTGGCAGTAATACAGATAAAAATAGTGATTATGAAATTATTGATGTTACTGAAAATCCATTGTATCAAGTATTAAGTGTTTTTTTTGAAACAGAAGAAGGTGAAAATATTTGTGATATTTTAAAAAAACTTACTCTTGTATTTGAAGAGAATACTAAAATAATGCAAAAATTATTAAAAAATAATGATAGACAAAGTAAATAAAAATTAATAGTTTAATTATTTGTAATTTCAGTTGAACTATTACCAGATTCATTAATTAAAACATTTCCAGATTTATCAGTCGAAGATAAATCCATTTTTTGTTTGAGTTTTTCTAATTTATATTCTTGAGTAAATCGTGGAAGTCTTTTTGTACTTTCCATTAGTAATTTTTGTTTTAATTTTAATTTTAGTTCATCTTTTGATAATTTTTCAGCCATAATCAATATTATATATATTTTTTTTATATATTATTTATGATAATATATAGAAAAATATTAAGGTATTAATATATAATATATAGTTTGTAATTAATTTTAATCATGAATGACAATGAATCAATTAATTTATTGATTGGTAATAAATCAATTTATAATTTAAATAATAGTTTTTTAAATAAATTAATATTTTTTAAATATGTTTTTATGTCATTTAAAATATGTATTTTTTCAATATATTTTTTTTTAAATTCATCAACATTTTCTAATCTTTATATTGATATAATGTATGGATATATAATAAATGAAGGTATATATATATACATATATACTGTTAAAAATAATATTCATACAACTAATATTTATAGAAAAAGGTATAAATATGTTTCATATATACATCGTTTTATTTCATTAGTATTGTCAATATTAGGTATTTATTTTTTATTTATTTATAAATTGTATAATGATAATATGGTGTATATAACTATTTTTTTTATGAATATTGTATATTATATTTTTTATTTATTTTTTTTTATTTTATTTTGTTTAAAGATACTTAAATTTGATAATTTAAATAAAGTTCAAATTAGTGTTATTGAAGATACTCTTGATATTCAACCTTTTGTTTCAAAAAATTATTATTGTGATATTTTATGTTGTATTTGTTTAGAAAATTTTAAAGAAGAAGAAAATATTAGAACATTAAAATGTTTTCATTATTTTCATATAAATTGTATTGCTATGTGGTTAGAAAAAAATAATACATGTCCATTATGTAGAATTATAATTTAATATTATATAAAGGATATAATAATATATAAATTATACAAAATATTATATATTAATATGTGTGGAATATTTGGATTATTAAATAATTATTCAACTTTAAATTTTGAAAATTATTATAATTTAATAAAACATAGAGGTCCAGATAATACAAATTTTGTTAATTTAAATGATAAATTATTTGTTTTTCATCGTTTATCTATTAATGGTTTAGATGATATAAGTAATCAACCAATGTATATAAATGGAGTATATTTAATATGTAATGGAGAAATATATAATTATAAAAAATTATTAAATGAATATAAATTTGATTATAAAACAAATTCAGATTGTGAAATTATAATTCATTTATATTTAAAATTTGGAATTGAAAAAACATTAATAATGCTTGATGCCGAATTTTCTTTTATGTTATATGATACGAATTCAAACAATATTTATGTGGCACGTGATCCATTAGGTGTTCGTTCATTGTATTTTGGTAAAAATAAAAATGGAATGATTGGTTTTGCAAGTGAAGCAAAATCATTAATGTTTATGGATAATATTGAACAATTTTTAGCTGGTCATTGGTATAATGTTATTGATAATAAATATTATTCATATTATAATTTTGATTATAAAATAAATTATAAATTAACAGAAAATGAGATTATTGAAAAATTATATAGTTTAGTGTCGAATTCAGTTGATAAAAGATTAATGTCTGATAGAAGTGTATGTTGTTTATTATCAGGAGGATTAGATAGTACTATAGTTACAGGATTAGTTGCAAAAAAAATGGGTGAATATAAATTAAATACATATTCAATTGGATTAGAAAATAGTGTTGATTTAAAATATGCAAGAATAGCTTCAAAATATTTTAAAACTAATCATTATGAATTGATAGTTACAGAAAATGAGTTTTTACAAGCAATTGAACAAACAATTTATCAAATTGAAAGTTTTTGCACTACATCTGTTCGTGCATCGGTTGGACATTATTTAGTTAGTTTATTTATAAATAAACAATCATGTGGAAAAGATGTAGTAGTATTAGGGGGGGATATTTCAGATGAAATTTTTGCATCTTATCGTGGTTTTCAAAAAGCTGATACTCCTGAAAATTTTTTAAAAGAGAATATTAAATTACTTAAAGATGTTCAATATTTTGATTTACTTAGATCTGATAAATCAATAAGTGGTGCAGGATTAGAATCACGTGTTCCATTTTCAGATAAAGAATTAATTGATTTTGTAATGTCAATAGATCCCAAATTAAAAATGTTTAATGATGAAAAAATGGAAAAATATCTATTACGTAAAGCATTTGATGGATTTTTGCCAAATGAATTATTATGGAGACGAAAAGAAGCATTTAGTGATGGAGTTAGTGGTCATAATAGAAGTTGGTTTCAAATTATAAAAGAATTTGTTAATAAAAAGTATACAGATGAAGAATATTTAATTTGTAGGGAAAAGTATCATTATATGACACCATATGATAAAGAATCATTATATTATAGAGATATATTTGAAAAATATTATCCAGGTAGATCTAAAATGATTCCATATTATTGGAGACATCCATTTACAACTCAATTAGATCCTTCTGCAAGGTGTTTAGATTTTTATAAAGAATAATTTTATTTATTCCAAATATGTAAAAACATTTTTTTTCTTTTTGTATAATTTACGATTGGTTTTGGATAATTAATGTTTGGATATTTTTTATACATTATAAACCAATTATGAATATCTTCAGGAACAATATTTTGTAATATTGGAATATATTTTTTTATATATTCTGCTGATAAATCAAATTTTTTAGATTGTATCCAAGGATTAAATATACGAAAATATGGTTGTGAATCAACACCAGTTGATGCAGACCATTGCCAATTTTGTGAATTTTGTGCAGGACAATAATCATATAATTTTTTTGAAAAATATGTAGCTCCCCATTTCCAATCGATTAATAAAATTTTTATTAAAAAATTACTAACAATTAAACGTCCTCTATTATGCATATATCCTGTTAAATTTAATTGATTCATAGCAGCATCTATTACAGGAAATCCAGTTTGTCCATTACACCATTTTTTAAAATAATTTATATTATTATTCCATTTTATATTTGGATATTTTAGATTTTGATTTATACTTAGAGGATATTTCCATAAAATATTCATATAAAAATCTCTCCAATATAGTTGTTTTATGAGATCATTATTTGATGATATTGAGTGATAAACTTCACGTATTGAAATACAACCAAATTTTATATATGCAGAGAGATTTGTAGTATTATATATTAAAAAATTACGATTTTTATTATAATCGTCATATTTATTATTTTTTAAATTATTTAAAATTTTTAATGCATTAGTTCTTCCTCCATTTTGCCAAATATTAATGTTTTTTTTATAAATTTTCTTTTTTATTTTATCAAGAGTTATACTTTTGTTAATAATAATATTATCATAATTATTATATTTATTTTGAATATTATTTTTAATTGGTATATTTTTTGCTTTATTATAATATGGAGTAAATTTCATATAAATGGTATTTGTTGTATTAGTTATACTACCAATTGGATTAAGATAATAATCTTCAAATGATTCAACTAATTCTTTTTTAAATTTATTGTCTCTTTTAGTAGCATATGGAGTATAATCTTTATTAAAATAAATTTTTTGAATTTCTTGATTATTTTTCAATATATTATTAATTATTTTTTGAATTGAACCGAAAAAAAAATTTAATTTACCTCCTTTTAGATGTAATTGTTTTTCTAAATCTTCTAATGATTCAATCATAAATTGTATTGCATTATATGATTTATATTTATTATTAATGATTTGTTCTTTTGTAAATATAAAAATAGGAATAACTTTATCAAAATTTTTTAATGCTTCGATTAATGAAATATTATCATCGAGTCTAAAATCTCTATGAAATATAAATAAAGCTTTTTTCATATAATAAATTATATTAATATATTATATTTTATGGAAATGGATTTGGTTCATTTGATATACCAACATTAAAAATATATGGTATATACCAACCTTTATAACATGATGAAGTGCAATTTGAATCTTCTATTAAACCTTTTATTTGACAATCCATATTTTCTTGACATAGTGTTGATGATAAAAAATTATCTTTATTTTTATAAAGTAAAGAATAAGTAGTTAAAAAAATAATAAGTAATAGTAATATTATTTTATTAATCATTATATATTTTACATATAAAAAATATATTTATAAATATTAATATATATGGAACAATATAGATTAATATTAGAACAGATTATAGAAAAAATTAAGACATATGATATTATTATTCTTATAATGATATCACTTATAATTATATATTTTATTATATATATATTTTCTTTTTTATTTAAATTACCATTTCTTATTTTAATTTCAGTATTATTTTTTTATGTATTTTATGTTAAAAAAAAATATAAAATTATTTAAACTTGAATTTTTTTACGTCGTAGAGTTGTTTTTTTAAGAATTGATTTTGCAGTAGTTGCAGTATTCCATTCAATAGATAATTCTTTACATTTATTTATTAAGAATTCTAATGTAGATAAAAATATTTTTTTATTATTATCTTCTGTATTATTTTCTTTTAAAGAAGTTGAAATAATTAATTTATTGTCTCGTGGATGAGGGATTAAATATCCACTATATTTGATTAATGGATTAATATGTAAATAACTATTAATAATATTCCCTAGAGTATCATCTTCATCAATTATATTAAAATCAAAAGCTTCAAATAATTTTTTACTTAATTTTATATTAATTTTTTCTTTATTATTATTAATAAATGATTCATTTAAATTAATTAATTTTTGTTCTAATATATTTATAGAATCTTGTATCAAAATATATGGAGATTTAATACCGAGTGATTCAATAGATATTATAAAAATTGTAGGTTCATCTAATTCATTTTTATAATAATATTTTTCTTTATCAATAATATTATTACTTTTATTTACTAATTCTTCGTCAATTTTATATGTTAAAACTGATTTATTAACATGAGAATAACAAGAATTATTTTTTTTTGCAATAGCAGATGATAATTTTGCAGATAATATAATATTTTGCGTTGGTTTTAATTTACAAAATAAAATTGTTGTATCTATAAAAAAATCTTTAGGATCAATTAAATTTTCTTCATCTTTTATTTCAAAATCATTTGTATATATATCTAACATAGTTTCAGTATTATTTGTTTTATTAAGAGATATTGTGATATTTGATATATTTTGATTTGAATAAATAATAGGTAAAAAAATTAAACGTTTTGCTAAATAATTATTATGTAACATTGATGTATTATTAATAAATTCTATACTATCATAATCAATAACTGTCATTTCAATATCTGAAATAAGAATTCTTCTTAAAGCATTAGCAAATGCTAATCGAATATTTTTAAGTTCAAATGATAATTCATTATTATTTAATACTAGATTGCTAAAATAATTCATATAGTATAATATTATTAATATAATTATTATTCATTTTTTTATATAAATTAATATTTTTATTATGCGTATATATATAATAATTAAATAATATATTATAAATATATTATGCTAAATTCTCCACAAAATTATATTATTTTTTATAGCAAAAGATGTAAATTTTCTGAAAAATTTCTTAATAAATTATATAGTTATAATGTTGAATTATATAAAAATTTTAAAAAAATAGATATTGATACTGGTGTTAAATTACCTAAATATGTTACTATATTACCAACAATTATTATACCTGATAAAAATTCAAAACAAATAATGTATGCTGCAGATAATGCTTTTAAATGGTTAGAATCGATGGAACAAATTAAAAAAAATACAAATACTAATGTAACAAATAATGTTTCTAAAATAGAGGAATTTGATCCATTTCAGATGAATGGATTTTCTACAAATTACTCATCAATAAGTAATTCATCTTTATGTGATGATGAATCATTACCAAATAAAAATTATTTTAATGTTAATGCAAATTCTAATTATACGTTAGGAGTTTCTGCACCAAAAGATGATATTAAAAGTGATAAAATTAAAGAAGACTCAATGAACAGGACAATAGAAGATTATAAAGCACAACGTGAGTTAGATATTCAACAACCTCCTTCTAGACAAGGAGGAATACCACAAACACCTAATTTTCAGAATAATATAAAAACATAAAAATAATATATAAAAATATAAGTTTAAATATAGTATAAAAAATATAAAAAATATATAATGAATAGCAATTTAAATAGATTTATCAAACAATTTAGTGATTTATTTGATAAATTGTTAGAAATTATTCCAAATGATAAAGATTTAAAAGTATTTAAAATGAAATTTGATTTATTAAAAGAAATAAATCCACAACTTATTATTATTTCATATATAAATTATGTTTTGCCATATAAATTAAAAATAATGGGAACTAAGAATGATTTTGAATATTTTATTATGAATGTTAATATAAATGATGAAATTACTAAAAATAATAAAAAAATTTTGAATGATATTAAAGAAAATAATATAGATAGTGATTTTTTATTAAATAAAATATTAAATTTAAAAAATATTTGGATGGATTTAAATATAAATAATAAAGAGGTTATTTATACATATTTTAAAGTTTTAACTAAATTGTGTGAAAATTATATAATACAGGAAATGCGTATTTAAAATTATATAAATATATAATAATATTATATATTTATGGAAAGATATAATGAACATTATAAAGATTTTTTAGTTTTTTTATCTAAATATGATAAAAATATAAAAATTATAGAAGAAAATCATGAAAAATATTTACGAGATTTTATTCAATATAATTTAATATATATGGATGATATATCAAACCGAAATTGTGATATATTTAAATATAAATATTTAGATGCTGAAGTTGTTAAAGGAATGAAATTTCGTAAATTATTTGAAAAATTATCTAAAAAAGATTTAGATTTATTTTGGACAAAACTTCATTCATTATATGTTTTATTATATAATTGTTGTGATTTAAAAAAATATATTAAAAAACATTATGAAAAACGCCAAGATTTACTCGAAATAGTAAGAAATAATAAAACATATATTGAAAATATTATGTTATCTAAAAATAATATATCTACTACAATAGATCATTCAACAAAAGATAATAAAAATAATTTGAATGAAAATAGTGATAATAATAATGATAGCGATAATAATGATAATGATAGTGATAATGATAATGAAACTATACCTGATTTAGCAGGATTACTTAAATCAGTTGGTAGTTTATTTCAACAACCACTTAATAAAAATAAAACTGAAGAATATAAAACAGAAGAATCTAAAACAGAAGAATCTAAAACAGAAGAATCTAAAACAGAAGAATCTAAAACTGAAGATTCTAAAACAGAAGAATCTAAAACAGAAGAATCTAAAACAGAAGAAGATAAAACTGGAGAAGATAAAACTGAAGAAGATAAAACAGAACCAAATATACAACATTTATTCGAGGGTACATTAATTGGCAATTTAGCTAAAGAATTATCGCAAGAAATAGATCCATCAGAATTTGGAGAAATTAATAATCCAATGGAATTAATGCAAAAATTATTTTTAGGCGGAGATAATAAGTTAGGAAATATAATGGGAAAAGTAATGGGTAAATTAGATCAAAAAATGAAAAATGGAGATGTTGATAAAAATAAATTAATGACTGAAGCTCAAAAAATGATGGGATCTATGATGGGTTCTATGATGGGTAATAATGGTTCTGATATGATGAATATGATGAATATGATGAGTACTATGAGTGGTTTAGGAGGTAAAGGAAAAAAACATAAATTTAAAAAGACATCAAATAAAAGAAAAAAATAATGAAGTTTCCATTAATATAATATTATATAATATTATATTATAATGAGTGATTTTTGGTTTAATAATTTTAAAATATTAATTAAAGATTATGATCAATTTTATCCATCATATGAAATGGATTTAAATCATAAATTAAATGCTATTTTTCGTTTATCAATTTATATTGGTTTATTATTAGTAATAACATCTAAAAATTATTTATATTTTTATATACCATTAACTATATGTTTATTTACGATTATTATTAATAAATATTATAAAAATAGTATAGAAAATTTTTTTAAAGATTATAATTCATTAACACCTGATGAAAATTGTGTAAGACCAACTATAAATAATCCAATGATGAATTTTAATCAAATTACAGATGATCGATTAAGAGGACCTGCTTGTAAATCTTTTGATAATGATGTGGTTAAAGAAGAAATAGATAAAACATTTGATAATAATCTTTATCGTGATGTGAGTGATGTTTATGGTAAAAATCATTCTCAAAGACAATTTTATACAATGCCATCAACACAGGCAATAAATGAACAAACATCATTTGCCAAATTTTGTTATAAAACAGGTCCTACATGTAAAGAAAATACGATAAAATGTGCTTCTGAATGGTCACCTTAGAGATTATAGTTCAATATGTAAAAAATGAATAAAATATATAATATATGATGTTATATTGATTTAATGAATAAAAAAAAAAATTATTATTTATTCATATTAGATATAAATCTACAAATATATTATTTTACAAATAGTAAAAAACAATATAATGAATTTTTATATTATGGATATAAAAAATATGTTAAAATCAATATTAGTAAATATAAATTAATTAGTATTATGATTAAAAATAATAAATTTGAAGATAATAAAATTGAAAGTAGTAAAAATAATAAAAAACATATTCATTATCAATATTATGAAGAGAATGATATTTTTGATCAAAATGATGAAATATAATTATTTATTAATATATTTAATAAATATTTTATATAGATTTATTATATAATGAATAATTTATCTATAAATCAAAATACAAGATTAAGCGATGATTCTTGTTATTTAAGAAATGAAAATGTTAATAATAATATATTATCAAATTATAATTTTCAAAAATATTTACCATCAACTGATTTAACAAGACAAGAATATTTTAATAGTGTTAATCAACAATCTGTATTTCAAACAGGAAATTTTTCAGGATATAAAACTAATATTGATAATTTATCAAGTTTTCAAAATGGAAAAAATGGTAATATATTAACTCATAGTCATGAAAGAAAAATATTTAATACAAGTAATTATTTTTCACCAATGTTTAAAGGTCCCAAAACAATGTCATTGAATCCTGATTTAATGAGTCGTTTAATGAATGGTGAATTAACTCAAGATAAAGTTTCAACAAGAGGAAAAACAATTGATAGATTTATTCCATTATTACCTGATATACAAAAAGAAATTCAGAATCCAGTTCATTATATTCCAAAATATTGGGTAAATGGCGGAATGGATACACGAGTTGTTATACGTAATAGTGATTATAGAAAAATATGTGGCGGTAATATATCTAAATAATTTTTAAATTATATATAAATATAAATTATATTTATATTAATAATGATAAATCAAGATTTATATAAAATTATTAAAAAATATAATTTTAAATTATTATCTGATTATGAATTACATAATAAATATATAAAAATGAATAATTATATTAAAAATATTGAAAATGAAATAAGTTATAGAAATATTGAAAAAGGAAAAGAAAAATGGTGTTATTATTTTGGAGATGATTTTGAAAAAAATTATATAACTGCTTATAAATATGTTATTGGTAATTGTACAATAATGGAAAAATTTGTTATTGATAATATTATAAAAATTGTTTTATGTCAAATTAAACATATAAATTCATATATTCATATTATATATAATGATGAAATAATTGTATCAAAATGTACATATGATATATTAAATTATAATTTAAATAATATAGATATAAACAATATTATAGAAATATTTAATAAATATAATTTACAAAAATATTTATATTTAATAAAATTAATTTTTAATAAAGAAAAAATGTCTAAATTATTTTTATCTGATATCAATAATAATTTAATTAAATATAGTGATATAATTTTATCATTTTAGATATTTATAAATATATTTTTATAATATATATGCAAAGAACAAATAATAAATTGATATATGATAATTGTGCATCTGTTCAAAAATATAAACAAAGTATTTCTGCTTCAGATTATGTTTTATATTCTGGAAAATATAATAATGAACATGAATGTCGTATTAAATTAGGACAAGTTGGAGGAAATAATGTCAGTAAATATACAGGAAATATGATTGATTTAGAAAGTAATTTACTTGGAATAACACATCATTTATCATTATGTTCTGAAAATAAATATAAACAAAAATGTAATAATTGTAATGGCTATAAAGGACTTCTATGCGATTGTTTAAGATATTCTTTACATAATTTAAAAAATTTACCAAGTTGTCAAATTATAGATTATAATCCTTATATTTATGATGTAATAGAACAATCAAAAAGTTGTAATTGGAAAAAATAATTAGATATTTTTATTATAAATTATTTTATATAATAAAAATATAAATAAATATATATAGATGTCATTTAATAGATTAATGTATGATAAATGTAATCAAAAATTTAAATTTAAAGATACTACTTCTCCTGGTTTATATCAACTTAATACACCTATTTTATGCAATAATTGTTTTCAACAAAATCCACAAATAATTAATCAACGAAATGGTGTTAGTATGAAACGTAATACAGATTGGCGTTTTTATAGTGGTCCTATTGACGTTGAATCTGATTTATATAATATTCAACGACCATCTACAAAATGTCCAGATGGTAAATTTGAGCCAAAATGTTCAAAATGTTTAGCTGGAAGTGGTATAAATGTATTATGTAATAAATGTAAAAAAGATGATCTTGTTAAATTTGAAGATTGTAATTTTCCAACAGAAAATACAAGATTAAGTAATCCTCCATCTACTTTACGTAGTACTGGTTGGAATCGTTTTGAATATTTATGTTTAAATCCACAAGCTAATCTATTATTTAGTAATCAATTAGGTATAGATACTAAACAATTGGCTAAAGATAATCATAAAATGTGTGTGCAAAAAGTTAATATTAACTCTATGGATATGCATACATAATTTAATTTCAATATTAATATTAATATATTTTTTTAAACATATATAAAAAAATATATCACTTTACAATTATAATCGTTAAATAGATGACCGAAATTGAAGTTTGCGAATCATTTGATGATATGGGATTAAAAAAATCAATATTAAAGGGTATTTATGCATATGGTTTCGAGAAACCAAGTGCAATACAAAAACGTGCAATCATTCCATTTATATCTAGAAAAGATATTATAGCACAAGCACAATCTGGAACAGGAAAAACAGGAACATTTTCAATAAGTGTTCTTCAAATGATAAATGAAGAAGAATTAAATACTCAAGCAATTATTTTATCACCAACAAGAGAATTAGCAAAACAAACTTATAATGTAATTAAAATATTAGCACAATATACAAATATTACAATCAAAGAAATTATTGGTGGAATTAAATCAAATATGTATCGTAATAATAGTAATAATATAACCAATGAACATATCATTGTTGGTACTCCAGGAAAAGTATTAGATGATTTATATCATAATAAAATTAATGATAAAAATTTAAAAGTGCTTGTCTTAGATGAAGCTGATGAAATGTTATCAAAAGGATTTACTGATCAAATTAAAAATATTTTTAAATATATATCAAAAGATGTATCAGTTGGTTTATTTAGTGCAACATTGTCAGAAGAAGTATTAAAAATTACTGAAAAATTTATGAATGATCCTGTTAAAATTTTAGTTAAAACCCAAGAATTAACATTAGAAGGATTGCGTCAATATTATATTGATATTAATGATGAAAAAAATAAATATGATACATTATGTGATTTATATAGTTCATTTTCTGTTACTCAATCTATTATTTATTGTAATACAAAAAAAAAGGTTATTTATTTGACAAATAAAATGCGTGATAATGATTTTATGGTATCGTGTATTTATGGTGAAATGTTGCAAGAAGATAGAAATAAAATTATGGAAAATTTTAGAAATGGAGAAACACGAGTGTTAATAACTACAGATATATTATCGAGAGGGATTGATGTTAATCAAGTATCATTAGTAATTAATTATGATATTCCATTTGAAATTGAAACATATTTACATAGAATTGGAAGAACGAGTCGCTACGGAAAGAAAGGAGTGTCGATTAGTTTTGTTACTAATTATGATTATGATAAACTTAAACAAATTGAAAAATATTATGCAACTAATATTGAAGAATTACCAATGAATATTAGTGATATACTAAAAATATAATATACTTTTCAATATAAATTATATACTTTTTAATATAAATTATTAAAAATAAATTTAATAAAATATAATAAATTTATTTATCAAATGGTGAGTTAATAGTTTTTAATAAATTACTTACATTATCAGTTATTATTTTAATGACATTAGATGATTTATTATTTAAATTACTTATAATATTATTATTTTCTATAATTTTATTAGAAAGTGTATTAGTATTAGATTTAATTGTTGTAATATTATTTTTATATACTTCATCTGAATTTATTAATTTATAAATAATATATGAAATTATTCCTAAAATAATTAATATTCCAAATGCAAATAAAATCCATTTTCCCCATGAAATTTCTACTATATTAGAATTATTAATATTACCACTATTATTCATATTTTTGTTAATATTACCACTATTATTTAAAGATTTATTTTGATCAGTATTTAATTTTAAATTTGATAAAGATTGTGTTATTTCATTATTTACTTCATTTTTTTTTGTTTCTTCATGATTTTTTGAATCATTATTTAATTCTTTGTTAATTTTTTGTGAGCATTTTTTTGATATATTTTTAATATATTTATGATTAAATAATATCAAATTATTTGGATTTATAGGAACTTTAGTATTTAATAATTCTTGAGAATATGTTTTATTTGTATTTAAAATATATTTATCATAATTTTTTTTTAATTCAATTGGTACATAAATACTATTTTCATATATTATCCAGTTAATTGTATCATCAAAAGGACTATTATATGTATAAAATGATTTATCAGTTGGTAATAAATCTTGTGGATTCCAACTATCAATATTATCAATTATTTTTGAACCTTGTGTTTTATTTGGAATATTATTACAAAATTTTTCAATTAATTTATATGATAATTCTGTATTTAATGTTTTATCAAATGTAGGTTCTAATGGTATTGATATAAGTTGATAACGTTTTTGATCGTATGATTCATGAATTAATATTAATTCCATATTGGCAATATTTCTTACAGAATTAATATAATGTTTTGGAGGTGAAATGAGAACTAACTTTTTTAAATAATAATCTTTATATTGAGTATCTGTATCAGTATCACCATTATACGTAATTTTTCCCTGATCATTTTGATATTGTATTTCTAAATATTTATTTTTATTAAAAATTATAAGTTTATCATAATCTTGATATTCATAAATAACATCGCATAATTGATCACAAATAAATATTTTTCCTGTTATATCAATATTATATTTACTATTAATAATATTTTGAATAACATTATCCATTATATATAAATATAAATATAAAAAAAAGAAATAATATCTGCAAATATTATATATTATAATGTTTTATTATATAATATTGTTTATATTTTTAATATGTATTGCATATATAATGGGAATAACAATAGTTACATTAATTGATCGTCATTTAAGTCGTATATCTATTAATTTACCAAAACAAAATGTAATAGTAAATTTTCCAGTTAAAAAAGAAAAAAATGTGGAAAATATTAAAAATAATATAGATGAAATTGAATCATTTGATAATTATGATATCAAATATAATAATATTGAAATTATTGAAAAAAATAATAGTGAAAATAAAGATCTATGTTTAGAAAATCATATGCATGGAGAATCGTGTAATAAAGGTGAAATGAATTATGCAGATCCTTATAAATTATCAAGTATAGATAAAAGATATTTTAAATATAATTATCCAAAAAATTTAACAATACAAGATTATATTAATTGGTTATGGCAATATTCATCAACTTTAAATGAATTATCATATGAACATTTGCGTAATTTTAATAAATTAAAATTAGGTGAAAAAATTGATAATATTCCACAAACTAAATTAGAGTATAAGAATGATTCAATTGAATATTATAATAAGATATATGATAATATATCTTATCCATATAATGATACACTAGATGATTATGATAGTTATAATATAGTAAATTATCCACAAGTATATAAATAAATTAGTTTTTTTATCATTTTTATCATTTTTTATCAATATATAGTATATATGGACAATATTATATTAGATAATATTGACATTCCAATTTTGAAATGGAAATATGATAAAAAAAAAATAAAATATGATAAATTAATATGTGTTTATTTTAATAATAGTTTTTCTAAATTTATAGAAAAAGAAAATAATGATTTTATTGATAAAAATATAAAAATTGTATATCCAACATTTAATAAAAAAAATTTAATTTTTTATAAAAAATGTATAAAACAAAAAGAAAATATTAGTTATATACTTATTACAGAAAAATATAAAATTCAAGTTAATTTAATTTATTATGATATTAATTATATATATGAAAAATTAGATTTAATACGTTTTAATGATAAATATTCACATGATCTTTTTAATATGATTATAATAATTAATAATGATAATGAATTAATATTATGTAATAAAGTATTTACAGAGATTAGTGGATACAAAATTAATGAAATTAAAAATAAAAATATTAATTCATTATTTTATGATAAATTAAATTTAATTGAGGAAAATAATATTGAATCAAATTTTTTAATTATGTCAAATAAAATTTTAATTAATATTGATTATTATTATATTAAATTTAATGATGTATATAAAATTATTATTATGAAAGATATAACTATTTTACATAAAAATTTAATATATAATAAAATATGCGAAGAATTAAAAACTGGTATTGCAGTTTTTAAAAATTTAAAAAAATATTTTGAAACATTTAAATGTATTGAATATAATAATATAATTAAACAAATATTTGATATTAAATATGATTTTGAATTAATACATTTATTTAATGAAGATATATATTTTAAATTAAAAAATTTATATACAAATATATTATTAAATAATAATTCAAATGATAAAATAGAAATTTTTTATAAAGAAAAATATTATGAAATTAATATATTTTTAATCGATATAACTTTATTCATAATTGTTATAAATGATATAACATACATTAAAAATATAAATTTAATAAATAAATCAATGAATTTATGTTTAGAAAATATGATTGATAAAATCCATAAACCCATTAGTTTATTATCAAATTTTATTAATTTACTTAATGATTCAACTTTAAATAAAATTCAAAAAGAATATATGAATAAATTATACGAAAATGTGAATGAATTAGTATATATATTATCTGATTTTACAGATTATTCAAATATTAAATCAAATAAAATAGTATTAAATAATGATTCAATCAATATAAGAGAAGATATTCAAGATTATTGTAATAGTTTATTATTAAAAATCGATAAAAAAGAATTAGAATTTATATATGATATTGATAATATTATACCTCCATTTATTTTATGTGATAAATATCGTTTTGGACAAATACTTTTAAATTTATTATCAAATGCTTTTAAATATACTGAAAAAGGTAAAATTATATTGAATATTAAATATGAAAAAAATAATGATACTAAATTTTTTTTAATTATAGAAGTAAATGATACAGGACCAGGAATTAGTATAGAAAATCAAAAAAAAATATTTGAACCATTTTATCAAATAGTTAAAGAAAAAAGTTCTGGATTGGGATTAACAATAACTAAAGAATTATGTGAATTAATGGGAGGTTCATTATCTATTAATAGTACTTTAAATGTTGGTTCTACTTTTATAGCAAAAATATCTGTTGAAGAATTTACAGATATAGAAAAAATTGAAGAAGAAACATTAAATCTATTAAATGATAAAACAATCGTAATTATTGATGAAAATATACATAATAGAATAAATATATCAAAATATTTATTACTATGGAAAATAAAATATTATCTTGTTAGTTCTATAGAAGAAATTATATTTATAAATAATAATTATACAATTGATGCACTTATTTTGGATATTGATATGAATAAAATGTTAGGTATATTAATTGCAGAAAAAATTAATATAATAAATAAAAATATTCCATTGATTGCAATGTCTTCATTTGAAGATATTTCTTATAATAAAAATTTATTTCATAGTTTAATTATTAAACCAATAAATAAAACACAATTATTAAAAACATTGATTAATATTTTTTTTAAAAAATATATGCATATTAATGTATCAATATCTGATGATATTAAAACTAATAATAATATTTCAATATTATTAATTTCTGATAATGAAATTAAACAAAAAAATATTAAAGATATATTATATAATTGTAATTATCGTAAATTAGATATATTTTTTGATATAAATGATGAAAAAATTTATACAAAAAAATATTCAGTTATTTTTATTGATATTAATACATCTATTAAATTAAATTCAAATATTATTAATAAACTTAAATCAAATGGATTACCATATATTATTGGATTATATTCTGTTGATAATAATGATATTAAATCAAAATATAAAAAATTACAAATAGATGCTTTTATACAAAAACCAATAAATATAAATGAAGTTAAAGCTATTTTAAAAATAATAACACGTAAAAATAGTATAGAACCTAAATCATTTTAAAAATTATTTACAAATCGTTCTATTATTGTTTTAGATTTTGTATCTTTATGTTCAATTCCCCTTATTTTTTCTTTTATTTGTATTTCTTCTAATTCTTCTTCTATTTCTTTCTGTAAAGATTGATTTCCATTATCTGTATTATTATTTTGATCATCTTGAATATTTTTATTATCTAGATCTTCATGATTATTTTTATTTATTGATAATTCAATATTTTTTGAAGAATTTTGTTTAACTGGAATTGTGAAAATATCATCATTAATAATAATATTGGTTAAATCACTAAATTCTTCAGTTTTTATTATTTGTTTAAATTTTATTTCTATTTGTGATGGTATTTCTGGACAAATTTCTCTTAATTCGCTTAATCTTTTTTGTGTTTGTTTTAAAAAAATTTTTCCATTCATTCTTTCCTCTCTTGGTAAAACTAATTCAGCTTCAATACTATCAGCATAATTTTTATATTTATTTGCAGAATTTATATGTTTTTCAGCTAATTGTGAAGGATTTAAAAAATTTTGCATAGCCATTAATATTGTAACAAATAAAATAACAGATCCAAATATTGCTTGCATAATTTTACCATTAGTATTTGAATTACATTGTGAAGCACCATTTAATGTTATAAAGATAGCTGTTCCTGTAATAGCATTAGCAACAGTTGCAGGTAATCCAATTAATTTATGACGAAATAAATATAATTTTGCAGATTCATTATGTTTCCAATATGCATTAGCAGAATTTTTATGCCATTTTGATAATAATTGTTCTTGTTTTACTGTCCATTCATTTTGAATTAATAATGCGTTTTCCATATTTTTTATTATTAATATATTTTTATATTAATATATTTTTATATATGTTTATATATTGATAATGTAGAACATTTTTACTCTTGAAATTTTTAACTAGTTTAAATTTAATTTTTAATTAAATTTAAAAATTTACTTGTATTTTTTTACAAAGGAGAACCAACTTTAGTTCCTGAAAAACCACCAGGACAATTTAAACCTTGAGCATTTAGTTCATCTTTCCAAACACCAACACCTTTACATTCTAAATTATCTGTTGAATCAGTAGCACAATCTTTAACACAATCTCTGTAATGATTTAAATTTCCACCTTCAGGTTCTTCTTTAGATTTTTCCATAAAATCAAATGTTTCGGCATCAGCTTCAGCTTTTAATGAAGCACCTGGTAAACCTTTAGCTCCAGCTCCTAAATTTATTCCAGCAGAAAGTCCAGGACCTAAATGAAATCCAACATTATATTTATATCCTAATAAAAGAGAAAGAACAAACGCAAGAGCAAGTAATAATGCTAATGGAAGATCTTTAAGAGCAATATAAACTATTAAAACTAAAAATACAAGTTTAAATAGAGGATTTTCAAAAACATCGAGAACATCACGAGTTAACATTGGTAATACTCCAACAATATATAGAATTATTAATCCAAAGAAAACAACACGAACCCAATCATTATCTAAAAAACTGAGTGATTCATTAACAAATTTTTGTAAACCTTTCATTTATAATAATATCAAATATTTTATTTTAAAATTAATATTTATTATATAAAAATTGTTTATATAATTCGATAAAAACAAAAAATGAAAATAAATATAATTTAAATAATTATAATATTATTTTAATAATGAATGAAAATTATAAAACATATTTAGGTAAAAGAGGATATATTATTATTAAAAAAAATTTTAATGAAACAATTCTTAATGATATACGGAAAGAATTAACTGTTACACCATTTATTAATGACGCATATATATCACAAATAGAATCGTTTAAAGTATATGCTGAAAATAATGAAAAATTATATTTACCTAAATTTTATGGTATTGAAAAATTTGGAAAACCAGATATAGAAAAAGTTCCTAAAGGAATTTCAATTGAATGTGAATTTGTTGGAAATTTACGTGAAAATCAAATAGAACCTGTTACATATTGTATTAATTCTTTTAATTCAATTGGCGGAGGAATTTTAGTTTTACCTTGTGGAGAAGGTAAAACATCAATTGCATTATATTTAGGTATAAAATTAAAAAGAAAGATGTTAATTATTGTTCATAAAGAATTTTTACTTAATCAATGGAAAGAACGAATTAATCAATTTATACCAAGTGCTAAAATTGGAATATTACAACAAGATAAAATTGAAATAGATAATAAAGATATTGTTATTGGTTTATTACAAAGTATTTCAATGAAAGAATATCCTCTTAATACTTTTGATTCATTTGGAACTGTTATTATTGATGAATGTTTTAAAGGAGATACAAAAATTATGACAAATAATGGATTAATAAAAATTAGTCATTTATATATTTTATTTTATGAAAAATTATATGATGGAATACCTTTAATTTATTCATATAATAGTAATAAAAAAATATTTGAATATAAAAAATGTACATTTGTATGGCAAAAAAAATTTAAAGGTGAATTAATTAAATTAAATTTTAGTGATAATTTATCAATTGAATGTACATTTGATCATAAATTTTTAACAATTAATGGATATAAATCTGCAATATCATTACAACAAAATGATATAATGATATGTAATAATAAAGTATATCAATTAATTTCAACAATGGAATATTATTGTGAATGTTTTGTATATGATATTGAAGTTATAGATAATCATAATTTTTTAATTTCGAATGATGAAATAAATGGTGGTATTACGGTTCATAATTGTCATCATATTGGTTCTCAGATTTTTTCAAAAGCATTAAGAAAAATTAATTGTCCATATATGCTGGGATTATCAGCAACACCTCAAAGAAAAGATGGATTAACTAAAGTTTTTAAATGGTATATTGGAGATATTATATATAGTAGAAAAGCGAATAGTGAAAATAATGTATTAGTTGAAAGATTATTAATTAATAGTAATAATGAATATTATAATAAAAATGAATCAAATTATAAAGGACAACCTAAAATTCCGACAATGATTAATAATATTTCTGAAAATTTAAATAGAACTAAATTAATTGTATATTGGATTAAAGAACTTCATAAAGAAGATCGAAAAATTTTAGTATTAAGTGATAGGAGAAAACATTTAGAAGATTTAAATGAATTATTATTAAAAAGTGGTGTTGAATCTGTAGGATTTTATGTAGGTGGAATGAAAGAAAAAGCATTAAAAATATCTGAAGATAAAGATATTATATTAGGAACAGGTGCAATTGCTTGTATAGATGTAAATGAGAAAATTATAGATTATATTACTGGAATAGAATATAAATTAAAGGACTTAAATAAAATAAATATAAATGTTAATTCTTTTAATGAAAATAAAAAAGAATTTAATATTGTTAAATCAGGAAAATTTGGTTTATCAAATAAAAAAACATGTTATACAATTTATCATGAATTAGGACAAATAATTACTAGTTTTGATCATAAGTTTTATACTAATAATGGATGGAAAATGGCTATAAATTTAACAAAAGATGATTATTTAATATCATCAAGAAAAATTAATAGTGAAAATATTAATGAAAATGAAAATGATAATATTAATAATGAATATTATAATAAAGGAATATCATTTGGAAAATTGGGAATATCATTACCAGAAGAATGTATGATTATGTCAAGAGTAAAAACATTATATTTATTAAAAGGATTATTTAGTAATAATGGTGAAATTAATGAAATAAATATTAAGTTTAAATTTAAAAATAAAAGATTTGCAAATCAAACAAAATTTTTGTTATTAAAAATGGAATTTATATGTGATATTGAAAAATATTATGATAATAATTTGATATATTATAATTGTATATTGAAAAATAATTATGAATTATTTTTTGAATATTTTAATATTAAAACGATAAATAAATATAATGTTCCAAATTATTATAATAGAATTCCTTTATCAATAACAAAAGAATTATATGATTATATTGAAAAATTTAATTTGAAAGATCAATTTTATAAATTTATAAAACAAAATAATATATCATATTCAAAAATAATTAGTGCTGAATATTTTACATACGATTTGTATAATAAAATTTGTATGCATATTAATATTAAAAATAAATATAAAAATATTTTATTTGTTAAAATTTTAGATATAAAAATTAATAATGAATCAAATGATTTATGTGATATTAATATCCCAGAAAATCATAATTTTATGATATCTAATATTATTGTTCATAATAGTGAAGGACTTGATATTCCAGGATTAGATACACTTGTTTTAACAACGCCTAAAAGTGATATTATTCAATCTGTAGGAAGAATTTTAAGAAAAAAACATGAATTTATTTTACCAAAGATTATTGATATTGTTGATCAATTTAATGATGTATTTAAATTACAAGCTGAGAAAAGAAAGAAATTATATAAAAGTCGTGGGTGGATTATTGATAATATTGAATTATGGGATGAATTGAACAATGGAGAACCGAATATTATTTCAAAAAAAAGATTAGAATATAAACATAATAAAGAAATTATTGAAACACATAAAAATAAAGAAGAAAAAGTAATAATTAATAAAAATATTTGTATGTTTTAGATCAATAAAAATATAATAAAATTATTTATATATTATATATGACATCAATAAATAATACAAATTGTTATTCAAAAAAATGTTGTTATAATCCAAATTATCGTATTTGTAATGAAGCAATACTAAATAGTGGTTTAGTTAGAACATATGAATCACGTCAAACTCAAGATTTTTATAAAAAAATTACTAATTTAGAAAATCGTATAAACAAAATACAAAATAATATTAATTATCATCCATTTATTGATAAAAAAAATTGTTTAATTGCGTGTAATATTTTAATATCGACATCAAAAGCATATACATGGACTAATTTATGTTATCGTTTAAGTTATATGTTTCAATTAGTAAATTTAATAGGTGTTTATCTTAATATTACTGAACAACTGAATACAATATCTATACCATTTTGTTATTATTGTCATGGAACAAAACTTATACAAAAAAATTTATGTATGAAGGGAAATTTATTAGATGCACAAATTAGTTTTATTGAATCTATATAAGTAAAAATTTTGTTAAAACATTTTTAACCATTTGTTCAATATTTTTATCAACAAATAAACTTCCTGAAAATATAACAGAACCTACAGAAAATCGATGTTTATTATTTATTTGAAAATATAATATATCACCACCTCCTTTTTGAGTTCCTTTACCAACTAAAATTTGATCTTTATGTTTATACATATTTTTATCAGTTTCATATCCACAACATCCAGATCCTTTTCTTGGATTTATACTATTATTTAAACATTGTGTGCCAATTATTTCTTCTGTTATATTTTCACATATCCAAGATGCATTTTGTAAATTTATTTTATATGGAGCATATGTATCATAACCATCAATAGTATAATAACTTCCAGTGATGAGATATGGCATTCTCCAATTATTTATATATTTATTTACCATTGTTTTATTTTTATCATATTCAATACATTTAAAAACACAATTACCAGCTAATGAAATAATATTATTAGCATTTTTAACAACATTTTCATACATATTATTTGTCCAATATTCAGCATGACAATTTAATATAAATATTTTATATATTGATATATTAAAATTATTATCTAAATCTCTATCTATAATTAAATTAAAATTATAATTATTATCATATAACCATCTTAATAAATATAATTCTCCATAAATTAAATGACTTTTAAATTTTTCTTTTTTATCTAATTTTTCTTCTTCTACATATGTTCTTAATTCATTACTTACTAATATATGTGGACGTGCAAAAGATAAAATTTTTGAAGGTTTATTTTTATTAATATATACACTTTTATAATTTATTTTAAATCTTCCAGAATCATCAAATCTATAATATGAAGAACCACCATATGTATTATATGCTTGCCATGTATTGGTATTAACAAGAATTAACATATCATTTGGATTATTATTTTTTAATATAAATGGGATATAAAAATTAATTTTATCAGTAAAGATTTTTATAATATATATTCCCGATTTATCAAAATTTGCCAAATCAAATTTATAAAAATATGTAATATTACAACCTTCAGCAAACATGTTTTGTGATTTAATAATATTAGGTATATGTTTTATGTTTTCAGCATTATATAATATATTAGCTTTATTAAAAACATTAAAAACATTTATATTATATGAGACTAAATTTGAATGAATATATAATATAACTGTTTCATTTTGAAAATATGATTGTTTTGTTAAATATCCTTCTAAAATTTTCATATATATATAAATTATAAAAAAATGAAGTAAAAATAACGTAAATATTTTATAATATTATGGAAATTTATAATTATAATATAAATGATACTCAATTAAACGATGAACAAAAAGAAGCATTATATAAAATATTTATATTTTTATCAAATAATACAAATAATACAAATAATAAATTATCAAATATGATTGGTATTTTTGGTCAAGCAGGAACAGGAAAAACAACACTTATAAAATTTATTGTTAATATTAAAAATTTATATAAATTTAATATTAATAAAATTGTTTTAGCATCTCCTACTAATAAAGCTCTTGATGTTATTAAAGAAAAATTAATAAATGTTGATAATAATATTGATATTTCATTTATGACAATTGCACAATTATTATCATATAAAAAATCGTATGATAAAAATCATAATATTATTTTTTCACGTATGAAAAAAACAAAAAATATACATGATAATTTTGATTTAATTATTATAGATGAATCATCAATGATTACTGAACAAAATATTATAGATATAAATAATGATTTTTATAAAGCAAAAAATAAAAAACCCATTATTTTTACTGGTGATTCATTTCAATTGCCACCAACTAAGGAAAAACTTAGTAAAGTTTTTAGTTCTAATTTTGATCTTCAAATAATTGAATTAAAAAATATTATGAGAACAAATAAAGATAAAATTAAAAATTTATCTTTGTTGATACGAGATTGGATAAATGAACCATATAAATATAATTTAGAATATATTTATACTGAAATTGGAAAATATAAATGTGAATATATTAATTTTTTAAATGATGAAAATAAATTTATTAATAATTTTTTAATTGAGAAAAATGCTGTTATATTAGTTTGGACTAATAATGAAAGAATAAAATATAATAATATAATTAGAAAAAAACTTTTTGGAAATGTTTGTAAAGAAAAATATTTAATTGGAGAACAATTAATATTTAATAATTTTTATAAATGTTTATCTGAAAATGAATTAATTATGTATTTTTATTCATCAATGACTGCTAAAATTCTTAATATTAAAATTATTGAAAATTTTTCATGTAAAAAATTTGAAATTAATAATATTATTTTATTAATTAAAAATTATGATAATACAATGGTATCTTTATATAATTATATACAAATATTTATAGATAAATTTAATCAAAGTATTGATATGAAATTTAAAATTTATAAAATTGAATGTTCTACCACTAAATATTCAAAAATTAATATTAATGTTATATATAATAATAATGAATATGATAAAGATATTGAATTAGGTAAAAAATATATTAAAACTTATTTTGAAGAAAATAATTGTGATTTTCCATTAATAAAAGATAATATTCATGATATTATTATTTCATTATTTAATAAATATTATGAAGAACCATTTGCAAATGTAGATTATGGTTATTCTATGACGGTTGATAAAAGTCAAGGAAGTACATTTGAAAATGTATATATAAATGGAACTGATATATTGGATAATATTAAACATCCATATTTAGATTTTGATACAGCAAAAAGACGTTTTTATACAGCTATAACTCGTGCTTCCGAAAGTATTAACATTTTATTTATATAAATTATGAAGCTAAACTACCTTCACATTTATCAGTTGATGTATTCCATTTGCAATTACAACGAGCAAGTGATCCATCTTTTAAATATTCACTATTGCAATAATTTTTATATTCATTTCTTTCACATCCACATTTACAATCAGTTGGATCACAGAAAAGGAAATCTTCTTGTTTAATATTTAATCCTGTTAAAGCATATATAATACATGCTAGAATACACATACCAGCAAACATTAATACTATTTGTAAAACTCTTGATTTATCTAATTTCATTTTTATATATTATATAAATATTTTTTATTTTAATTATTAATTTTTATTTATTAATTTTTATTTTTATTTAACCGCAAATATATTATAATATTACTTAATATAGTTAAAATAATATATAATATAAATTATATTATATAAATTTCATTATTTTGTTCTATATCATAATGTTGATCAAAATATTCTGTTACACAGAAGTCATCGTCATAAACTGTATCATTTGAATCACACGACTCTTCTTCACTTAAATCATCATCTATTTCTATCTCAGTTGAAAACCAATAATAATCACAGATAGAGTTAAAACGATTATAGCTTATACCAGAACCAGATTGATAATCACCAATTTTGAGGTGTTTTGGCCATTTTCCTGTTATCAAATAATATGGGATACTATCCCACATTTGAAATGGAATTAAATTTGAATGATTACAATACTCAATCTTTGATGTGTTAATAAACACAAGTGGTGGATAGAGTAAAGATTTATCAAGATGAATAATGTCTCCATTATTCATCGCAAACGGTATGAAAGTATTCATTTTTGTTTTTGCTAAAAGAAATAAATAATGTTTTATTGTCATTTTTTTATAATAAATTATTTTACTAAACGAGAGTTATCATATTTTAGAATCTTGAAAATCGATGTATAAAGATCTTTTATCATATTTTGGATAAAAAATAGCATTTAATAAAATATATTTATAGAGTAATAATTCATTATTATTTGTATCGATATATTTAACAAATTTATCTTCATTAATAATAGTATATAAATTGTGAATATCTTTTGTGAAAATTTTATATTTATAAAATATTTTATAGGACGGAATATAAATATTTATTTTAAATAAATCAACATCAATAATATAAAATTCTAATCTTTTTTTTTCATCAATTTCGTGTATTAATTTAATTAATGATATATCATTGTAAATTTTTTTTATTTTTTTTTCATGTAAATTTATATTTTGAATATCTATTTTTTTTGGATTTTGTCCTTTTAATAATTGATGTATATAAATATCAACTATTCTGCGAATTGGTGATGTAAAATGTGTATAATATTCTAAATTTAATGAAGAATGTCCAATATTATTATAACTATATATTGCTTTATTTGAATTAGTTATACCTATTATTTTTTCTATAATATTAATATTATACATTTTTTCTTGAATACGAAAAATAGTATTTGGATTATCTTTTAATTGTATTGCAGCATATTTATTCGCACATAACATATAAATTTCTACCATTTTATGTGTATCCCATAAATCAGTTTTAATATTAAATTCATATGCTAATTTTTTACTTAATTCATAAATTGGTTTTCCAATAAAATATTTATCAGCTTCATCATAGTTAAATTGTTTTGAATTTTTTATAATGACTTGTTCAAATTTATAATTTATAATTTTATCATTATCATTTAAATATAACCATAATGTTAAAGTTCGTTTTATAGTATTTTCTAATAATGAGCATTTATTTTCGGATAAAATATTTGGCAACATATTAATTGTTTTATTCGGAAAATAAATTGAGAACAATCTTTCAAAATCTAAATTATTAATATAATGACTAACATCTGCAATATGTATTCCTATTGTATGATTATTATTTGATATTGATAATGCATCATCAATATCTTTACAATTAACGGGATCAATTGAAAATGCATAAATATCAATTGGTTCAAGTATTTCATCATCAATATCATTATTATATGATAACTGTTTGAATTTTAAATTATATTTATATAATAAAATATCATATTGTGCATTTATATCATCGATATCTCCAATATTTATATAAATTTCTCCCATCAATAATTTATTATATATTAATGTAGTTGGTTTTATAATTACAAATTTATTTTTACCTTTCATTGAAGAAGGAACATAATAATTTGGTAAATTATAATCTAAAGGCATAAATTTATAAATAGGAATTTTTTTTTTTGTAAATCCATATTTTGTAGAAGTATTTATATTTATTATTCCTCCAATCATTATTTAAAATTAATAATTATTAATTATTCATTTTTTTATATTTATTTATATTAATGTATATACCTTGTGTATTATTACCTGTTAAAAGAATAATAGCAATTGGAGATTTACATGGAGATTTTAATGCAACTATATTATCATTAAAAAAAGCATATTTAATTGATGATAAATATAATTGGATAGGTGAAGATACAATAGTTGTTCAAATGGGAGATATAGTAGATAGAGGTGGAAGATTTAAAAGTGGAACTGATGAAGATTCTGAAATAAAAATTATAAATTTATTTGATAAATTAAATAAACAAGCTAAATTAAAAAATGGTGCAGTATATTGTTTATTAGGAAATCATGAATTAATGAATGTATTAGGTGATTATAGTTATACAAGTAAAATGGGTATTAAACATTTTGGTACTAAACATGAAAGATATAAATATTTTAAACCAGGAGGAGAAATTGCAATTAAATTTGCAAAAACTCGTAATGTTATAATGAAAATTGGTAATATAATATTTGTACATGGTGGAATATCATATAATATTGCAAGTAAATATAAAATAATTGAAATTAATAAATTTATGAGAAATTATTTATTAGGAGATGAAAACATAATTTACGATCGTAGATTTAAAGAATTATTTTTAAATCAAGGTAGTTTATTATGGACTCGTAAATATTCTGATGAAAAACCAAATTGTTTAGAATTAAATAAAACATTAGAATTAATGGGTGCAAAAAAAATGATTGTTGGACATACACCACAAGAAGAAATTAACTCTAAATGTCATGGATGTATATGGCGTATTGATGTCGGTTCATCAGAAGCTTTTCAAAAAAAAAATAATAAATATCAAGTATTAGAAATATTAAATAATGGAGAAAAAATAAATATTTTATAAATATTATATAAATATTTGTAAAATATAAAAAGAATTATCTAAATTCCCATTGGTTGAGATTTTGATAATTTATCTGTTTGTTGAATACCTGTAGGAGGAGTTAGATCTTGCATAGGAGGAGTTAAATCTTGCATAGGAGGAGTTAGATCTTGCATAGGAGGAATTAGATCTTGCATAGGAGGAGTTAGATCTTGCATAGGAGGAGTTAGATCTTGTAATGATTGGCAATTTGTTCCCCATTCATCTCTTTTTGATGTTATACCGTCTGGACAACATGAAAATCGTGTTCCTTCACATCCACCTATTTTTTTAGTATATGATGTATTTGTAAAATTTATAATTAAAAGTAAAACGATAAATAATAATAATAATACAAAGAAAAATAAAAGTAATTTACTAGTATCGTTCATTTTATATAATAATTAAATATATTTATTTTTTTTTAATAATTAAATGAATTATTTTTTATTTTTAAAATTTCATTTATTTTTTCTTTACGTGTACGAATTTTTTCCATTAATAAATCTAAACCAGTTGTCATAGAAGTATCTATATTATATGTTGATTTTAATTTATCTAATCCTTTTATAGTATTATTTAACGCTAAATAAAATTTTTGTAATTTTTCAGAATTATTTTCATATAATATATTTTTTTCATTTGTTATTTTATTATCACTTAATAACTCGTTTAAATAAGTATTATCTATATATTTAAATGTTTCATCAACAACATTATTTAATTTTGAAAGTGTTTTACATCTATCATCACCATACCACCATCTCATTAAACCTTGAGAATAATAATGATCATCAATTCTAAATAATTTATCGTAACAAGATAATTTATCATAATTTTTTAATTCAGCTATAATATTTAAATTAAATAATAAATCTTCTTCACTATATGTATTAAAATCATTATTTATTTGTTTTTCAATATTTTCAGTATTTTCAATAGTATCTTCTTTTATATCTTGTACATCTTTTATATTTGTTTCATTTAATTTATTTGATTCATTTAACGACATATTTGATAAAAATGACGTTAATGATGGCAATGGTGGAATAGAATTTTGATCAAATGGAATATCATTATTTATAATTAATTTCGGCTCAAAATCTGTATTTTTTTTTTCTTGTTTCATTGTTATATTTTCTTCATCATATTTTTTTTCAAAATTCTGTATTTTTATATTATTTTTAATATCTTTTAAATCATTAGTATCTTTAAAATTTATATTATATGTATTATCTTT
>Ga0209850_1000010_pt1 | contig 34331 bp, 55 predicted proteins | sample GWRWT2_2Sept14_FD_187193 | JGI IMG/M metagenome (GOLD analysis project Ga0209850, IMG submission 187193) | Sand microcosm microbial communities from a hyporheic zone in Columbia River, Washington, USA - GW-RW T2_23-Sept-14 (SPAdes) (version 2) ...
CAGTCCAAACCCCGCCCATCTTTCCGAGTCCCGTCTTTAGCCGGAACTGATTTGACACCCGTTGGCCAGCATGGCCAACAAACTAAACAGCGTTTCTATTTTAACGGTTGGAGAGGCTAGGGGTCACAACCTCAAGATCGACCAAACCTCAATCGAGCAGGCGCTCAAAGTGGCGCAAAGCATGAAGCGGATTAAGGTGACCATGGGCCACGGCGCACCCGTCACCGGCATCCTTGGTTACATCGATAATTTTTCAATCAAAGGCGATCGCCTGCTGGGTGATCTAAATCTCTTTAACACTAACGAGGCGCAGTTTGTCGAGCAGCTGGCTCAGGTACTGCCCGAAGGCTTTGGCATATCCCTTACCTTTAGCGGTGTTCCCGAGATCATGGGGGCGGAACGCTTCGCCCGGGTGACTGAGATCTATGACTGCTCAATCGTTTCTGAACCTGCGGCTAACCCGGCTGGCATGTTCAGCGCCTTTTGCGCAGTTGACATGCAAAAACTTCAAATGAACGAAGCATCCATCGAAGTCAAAAAGGAGCTGAGCGAGCCGACCGTAGAGGCCGCACCTGCATCCGCTCCTATCGTTGAAACCGCTCCTGCTCCCATCGAAGCAAAGGCCGCACTGGCCGAAATGCCCGAAGAGAAAAAGGACGAACAGAAGATGGCTGAGCCTACCCTGACCGACATCGCAGGCATGTTGAGCAAACTAATCGGCATGCTGACCCCCAAGACCGAAGACGGCGAAGATGACGAGGAAATGACTTACAAAAAAGAAGAGATGTCCAAGGCCGATGACAAGGCCGTGACCACTTTGGAAAAAGCCAAGGCCGACGCTGCTGGCGCAGTGGCGGTTCCCGCTGAATCGAGCCAACCGCTCGGCCGGGCTGAGATCCTTACACAATTCAACGCGGAAAAGAATCCGACCCGTCGGTTGGAACTGCTCCGCAAACTCGGACTGTAATCAGTCCACTAGGAGAATACTAAAATGGCAAATACACTCGGAACAACGAATGCCAATGTAATCGCTCAGCGTGCGCTGGAGATTCTTGTGGCTGACTACAGCTTCCTTCGCAACTCTGTCACCGATTTTTCGGCTGATGCAGCGAAGTACAACGCGTCCGTCTTTACGGCTCGCATCAGTGCCACGACCGCGCAGGACTATTCACAGTCCACCGGTTATGCGGCGACTGCTGTGACCCAGACAGACGTGCAAATCACCCTTAACAAATTCAAGCACGTCAGCTACTCGGTTGATGATTCTGAGCGCACTAGCTCAAACATCAACTTGATCGAGCGCTTTGCCGGTTCTGCCGCGCATGCCCTCGGCTTGCAAATGGTGGGTGACTTGCTCGCGCTTGTTACTTCCAGCAGCTTCACCAGCGCCCTCACGGTCGCGTCGTCTGCCTTCAGCTACCGCTCGGTAGTGTCGGCCGGCATCACCCTTAACAACAACAACAGCCCGGTCAACGGCCGCTACGCTGTTCTCAACCCCAGCTTCTACGGTGCGCTCTTGAATGATACGACCGTCGTCGCCAATCCCCAGATCTCGGGCGACCTCGTTCGCACGGCTGGCATCGGCAACGTGGCTGGGTTCAACATTAACCAGTACAGCGCAGTGCCTTCCAACAGCATCACCTTGGGCGGATTCTTCGCCCAACAGGAAGCACTCTTGATCGCAGCCCGCGTTCCGGAAGTGCCGACGGGCGTAAACGTCCCCGGAGAAATCTCTGTGGTGACTGAGCCTAGGACTGGCCTGTCGGTGCAGGTTCGCGAGTACTACGACGTGGTGCTCGGCAAACTGCAACGCACCTACGCCTTAATCTACGGCGTGAAGGCCGGAGAAACCTCCAGCCTCGTACGTATCAACGGTAGCTAATTCACTCGGGGAGGGCGGTGGGCCAATCGGCTCACCGCCCTTTCCACTTTAAGAAATCCTCTCATGTCTGAATTTACGGAATGCCTCAAAGAAAGTTTGGCCGCCCTTTACGAACAGACGGGCACGGCGGCGACCATCGGATCGACAAGCGTTACGGGCATTCTTTCCACGATTACACGCAAGGAAGCGGTTGAGCTGGGCGGGTTCGACCTAGATCTTAACAGCACTTTTACAATCGATATCACAGGGATCGCTACGGCCCCGACGATCGGATCAGTACTAGTGGCTAACTCAGTCAGTTTTCGCATCGTGACCTTGGATACTTCAATCGGCTCCTACGTCTTGGGCTTGCGAGAGTTTTAGCATGGCCACTCGAAATCCTAAAATTTCCCTCTACTTGATTGCCGGCCATGAGGCCCAATTTATCGACCGCTGCCTCAAGGCGTTTCAGTTTTGTGATGAGATAGTCGTGTGCATGGCTCAGGGTGGCCGGCCTGATGACGGCACCCGGTCGATAGCGGAAAAGTCGGGGGCTAAAATAGTTGAGTATCACAACGCGCCGGCCGCAGCGTCATGGCAACACATCGACAACTTTGCCGCCGCTAGGAACTGCGCATTGAATGCGTGTACTGGCGACTACGCATTCTGGGTGGATTGCGATGACCTGCCTCATAAAGACCTCAAAAACGCTCTTAAAAGGGCCGTAGAAGCGTTTGAACAGAATCCCAAGCTGGGCATCTACGCAGGCGTTTATAACGTTATAAACGCCAAATTAACCCCAGTAAGGGAAAGAATGGTTAAGCGGTTAGAAGATGGGCAGTGGTCGGGCCGGTGGCACTACGCAGTACACGAAGCACTCCTACCCCTACCAGGCTATGAATCTGTCGGGGAGCAGCAGGTGTGGGTTGAACATCACCCTGGCGGTTACAAGCCAAACAGCGCCGACCGCAATCTACGCATCTTGCAGGGCCAGCTTAGTGAGGCGGGCAAGTATGCTTACTACTTTCAGCAGGAGCTTTTTCTGGGCAATAAGCGGAACGAGTCTCTGCCATGGTCGCACGTGGCCGCGATCTGGCCAGGGCAAGAGGCGACGCTGGCTTACGAAGCGGCCTGCAATGAGGCCACCGCAACTCAGGATCGCGCCGTTAGGATTGGCCTATACCACAAGGCGCATCAGATGAATCCTGGGCGCAGGGAGGCGATTTACTTTTTAGCCAGGGAAGAAGCCAGCGTTGGCGCATGGCTACAGGCTTATCATTTATTAAAATCTGCGATGGTTCAGCCCGATCCGGGCCTAAAGATCTGGAACGCCCAGCGCACCGTCTATGACTTTGAGTGCATCGATCTTTATCTGGCGGCTTGCCGAGCTGTGGGCGATACCACCGAAGCCGACAAGATCGAGAAAATGTGGCGATCGCAGAAGCCGGTAAAGATTAGCGTCTGCCACGCCACCCGCGGTCGACCCCAAGAAGCGATCAACGCCCGCATCCTATGGATGAAAAAGGCAGCTGATCCTGCCTCAGTCGAATGGATCTTTTCATGCGACAATAATGACCCCAGCTCTGAGCCGTTGAAAAATTGGAATTTAGTAAAAGGGGAGGGCGGTTGCGTTGCCGCTTGGAATCGAGCCGCAGCCATAGCCCGGGGCGAAATCATCATACAAGGATCTGACGATTGGGATCCTCCTCTGCACTGGGACGCAATCATCACCGAACGCCTGGGCGATACCAGCAAGCCCGCAGTGCTCGCAATCTCTGACGGCCATCGTAAGGACGATCTGCTTTGCATGGCGATCCTGACGAAAGCCAGGCTGGCACAGCAGGGCACGCTCTTTGCGCCGGAGTACGACGCATGCTCAGGCATTTTCAGCGATAACGAGTACAGTTTAAGAGGGGCGAAGGACGGCGTCATCATTCCTGCTAAGGACATCGTATTCACTCACAATAATCCGTTGTTCACTGGGGCAACTCAGGATGCGGAATTTAAACGGCACAACGCCAAAGAAAACTACGAGCTAGGCGAGAAAATATTTAAGGAAAGAAATCCGTGATTCACACCCATAACGCACTGCGTTTGGGCGATAACCTAGTGCAGTTAAATTTTCTACGTCGGCTATGCCTACAAAATCCAGATCTTGAGATCACGCACTACCACAATCCAGAGCTGTGCAAGTTTGAAGAGATTGATGCCTTGCGTAGCGACATGTGTTCACGGCTACGCATTCGACCCATCAGCGAAGCGCCAGCTAACAGCATTGATTCTTGGCGGAACACGGGCGGATATTGGGAGCGTCATACCGATAAATTAAACTTTTCAAAATTTCATTTAGACTGGTTTGAGGAACTGGCCAGCAGGATGTGCGTCAAGAATCCGATCCAGAAAGTCGATGATCTCCTGTTTGATTATCCAGCCCTAGATTCCTTTATTCAGATGGCTCCAGACTTCGACATCGTCGTGATAAATTCGCCAGGGCTGTCTGGTCAATTTACAAACTTTAACCCCGACGATTTCCGCGTCCTAGTGTCTAAGCTAGTTAGTAAGGGTCATCGCGTAATTAGCACAGTCGCTACTGGATTATGCCCGGCATTTGATGGCAAGAATGTGACTTGGATCGGAGCCACTGCCGCCAAGGCAAAAGCCGTCATCGGAACTTCCACGGGGCCGAGCTGGCCGTGCCTTAACGTTCATAACAAGGACGCCTTTCATTTGCTCTGCGCGGATGCCGAAACAGTCATATTTACCGAACGCGGTCAGATGGCTAGAAGCGCATTCCACGCTGTTCATATTTTAGAAGAGGAAGGCTTGCTGTGAAGAAGGAGCTAACTCAGGCGATGGATTTACTGGCGGCCGATCCGGCCGTTAGGTTTATAGGCTACGGGGTAAAGATAGGCGGCCGGGCGGCAGGCACGCTCAATAATGTTGCGGATTCACAACTGATCGAAACGCCTGTCGCTGAAAATCTGATGGTAGGACTAGCCACGGGCTTGAGTTTAGCCGGGCTGAAACCAGTCGTATTTATTGAGCGGATGGATTTTATTCTGAACGCACTGGACGCCATTGTGAATCACCTAGGCGCAGCCCAGCATATTAGCTGCAATCAATTTAAGCCGGCCGCCATCTTACGGGTAGTCATAGGAAATAAAAGCAAGCCGCTCTACACGGGGCCGACTCACACGCAGGACTTCACCAAAGCTCTTAGGAAAATGATTGATTTCCCAATCGTCGAACTAAAAAAAGAAAGCGTAGTCAGCGAATATCAAAGCGCATTGGATAGATTAAGCGTCGGAACTTCCACCATGCTGGTCGAGCGGAAGGATGAGTGGTGAAGCAGAATAAGTACAGCGACCTCAAAATCTTTTCCTTCCCAGAAAAGATCGCCAGCTTTCGGGACGATATTATCACCGCACCGATTTACGTGCGGATAAAACCTATTAATATCTGCCAACACGCTTGCCGTTTCTGCACCTACTCGGACGGCTCCACCCGCAAGAAGGATCGGCCAGAGCTACATCTCCAATCAGGCATGCACACCGCCATGAACGAGCGGGACACTATGCCCACAGAAAAAGCCCTTCAGCTCATGGACGATCTTGGCGCCATTGGTACCAAGGCCATCACCTTCTCCGGCGGTGGCGAACCGCTACTGCATAAAGATATCGCCGTCATCATGGGCCGCGCCATCGAGGCCGGTCTGGATCTGTCAATGATTACAAACGGTCAGAGCCTGTCCGGCTTGCGGGCGGAACTATTAGGCCAGGCAAAGTGGGTGAGGGTATCGATGGACTACACCAGCTCCGAGCAGATGGTCGCTAGTCGCAACGTGCCAGAATCTTGGTTCGACGGCGTCATCACCAACCTCGAGCAATTCGCCAAGACAAAAACCCAGTCCTGTGATCTAGGCGTGAATTTCATAATTACAAACTACAACTACGAGGGGCTAGTGCCCTTTGCAAAGCGGCTCAAAGATATCGGCGTGGAAAACGTACGCTTCTCACCCGTCTACGTGCAGAACTTCAAAGAGTACCACGCCCCAATCGCCACCCGTGTGCGCGAACAACTGGCCGAATGCCAGTCATTTTGCGATTCAGACTTCACCATTAACACCACCTACGATCTTGATAGCCCAAGTAAGTCACCCGTTCGGCCATTCCATCGCTGTCTTTATGCTCAGGCGGTTTGCGTTGTCGGTGCGGATCTGGATATCTACGCCTGTCACAACACCGCCTACAGCAATCACGGCCGGATCGCCTCCATGAAAAACCAAAGTTTTGCCGAGGCATGGTTTAGCGAAGAAGCGCGGGCATGGCACAAGAACTTTAACCCTGGTGTCAGTTGCCTGCACGAGTGCGCCAATCACGCTAAGGTGGCACTGTTTGAAAAGCTGGCCACCGATAGTCACGATGCCTTTGTATGAACAAACAGGATCTAATTGATTTCGAACTGCGCATTAAGGCTCTATTTGAGCAGGGCAAGCTGCCATATTTGATCCATCTATGCGGGGGGAATGAGGATCAGCTCATCGAGATATTCAAAGACATTAAGCCAGGCGATTGGATTTTCTCAAGCCACAGATCCCACTACCACTATCTGCTCGCTGGCGGAGATCCCAATTTGCTTGAAGAAATGATTAGAGAAGGTCGCTCTATGTTTGTCTTTGACCGTAAACTGAATTTCTACACCTCGAGCGTCTTGGCCGGCACTTGCGGGATAGCGGCTGGAGTAGCGCACACGCTCAAAGAGCAGGGAAGCACGGCAAAGGTGTGGTGCTTTCTGGGCGATGGAGCTGAGGATGAGGGGCATTTTTATGAGGCCGTAAACTACGTGGCTGGGGCAGATTTACCCTGCACATTTATTATTGAGGATAACGATCGATCCGTGGATACGCCGAAGGCAGCCAGAGGAAAAGCCACGATGACTTGGCCCGATTGCGTGAAGCGATACCACTACACCCCAACGTTTCCGCATGGTGGGGCGGGTTGTAAAACCATGGTTACATTCGATCCATCCATTCGCCCTATCTGGTGACAAGGTGAAGAATATATGCCCGCCGTCACCATGCTCGATCGCCTTGTCGAAGCAGCCCTACAAGAGCTGCTGGCCACTACAGTCACTGGGGTTAATTATCACCTTAGCCACGACAAGACCGAGAATTTACCGCCATCCGTCGTCATTAAAGCTACCCTAGGCACGGAGGAGCCGGTGCAAGGATCGGGCGTATTCAGCGTCCCGGTAGATATTATTGTGGAGGATTCTTACGACGATACTACCGTCGATGCTCATAGCCAGAGGTGTAGCAAAGTATTGCAGGCTTTCTTTGACTCTAGCTCATTGGCCACTCGCCTTAATGCCACCACCGCGATCGGATCTGCCCGGTGCTATAACGCCAAGGTAGATTCCGTAGAGCCTGAAGCCGACGACGAGGAGCGCACCATGCGTCGCACCTACCGGTTGGCAGTGATTGCCATGCCTAATTCCATCGCAAGTTGACACAAAATTTAAGGCAATATGGCAGCCACAACAATCGGAACAACTGGCCTTCTTTTCGGTATCACTGCTGAATCGGGTGGCCTCGTACAATCTTTCACGGAAACCCGCAACGTAGAGCGTGCGGAAGTTAGAAACCAAAGCGGCGAGGTGGTCGGGGTTGGAATTTATAATCCTACCGATACCTTCGCCTTTTCTACCACTATCACCGGAGCCTATGCCACCACGGCAGGCGCGGTGCTCACGACCCTAGCCAACGCGACCAGCACGGGCGGCAAGATCATCGTGGACTCTGTCACAGTCAATAAAGCCTCGGACGGCTTTGTCACTGTGGACGTCTCCGCGACTCGCTTCCCCAACATGACCTAAGCCCGCAAGGGCGGTTAATGAGATCCTAAAATGGTTGATAGCTTCTGGGGTACAACAAACATAAAAGTAGCGGCTGCCGCTTCTGCCTTTGGAGCGAAGCTGCGCCAATCCGATCCCGTTACTTGCATCATCAAAGAAGATACAGGCCAGCGGCAGTTTACCTTTTGGTTTTCTATATCAGGCGGGGATGACGCAAAGGCCGAAATGGAACGCACCTGGGCGGATATGAAATCAGATCCAGAATCGCCCATTCGATACGTACGTGCTGCGCTTGAGAACAGGGAGACGTTGCTGGGCCTGATGAAGAGGGCCGAGCCGATTATGTCGATACAACGTGGCGGGCAGACTCTGCTAGTCAGCGAGCGTGCTAGCCCAGAACTAAAGCGGGCAATCCTAAAAAAACTATGAGTGAAGAAAATCTGCTGCAAGAATTAGACCAAGCATTTATCGAGGGTGAGCGATATTTTAAAGACGAGAAACTAGCGCCCTACACTGAGGGCAGTCGCCTGCTGATGTTGCAGGTGCGTGATGATGCCGATAGCCCCATCTTTTTTATCTACGCCTTTATTTATATCCACATCATGCTGGCCAAAAATCGAAAGGCCGCAATTAAGCTGGCATGGGATAGAGAGGCGTTTCGCGAGAAGCTGATGGAATGGTCAGAGACTATGACCGAGACAGACCGCGACAGTGCCGCCGTCCTTGTCTCAAGCATACTGAACCAATCAAACAAAGCGCGGGTACACGTCATCCCATCAGGCGTACCGCAACCACCGGGAAACGAGTAACGCCAGGCGGAACCGCCTCGAGCGTTTTCGTCCTGGCAAAAGAGACGGGGTGGTCGTTTCAAACTATTATGTGGGAAATACCGCTGCACCTAGTCCACCAAGCCGAGCACGTTTTTATGTACATCAATGGGGTCAAGCTGCGCCGGCCCTACACCGCTATTGGCACGGATATCCGTGACATGGAGAAAGCACTAGGACTATGAGCGCAAGCCTAACCGTTAACCCCACCAAGCTAGCGAGAGCCTTAAAAGCGTTTGTCGGCAACACAAAGCTAGAGGCGTCAAAGGAGATGCGGATACAGGCTAGAAACCTATGCGTCAGCCTGGCTAACTCTACTCAGCCATTCGGTAAAGATGCCAAGGCAAAGACCATAGGCGAAAAGGCGGTTACGAGAGACATCGATCGGGTTTATAAATCAGGCGCTACGGCAGTCAGAGAAATCGCCGCACTGCCCTTACCCCGTGGCAAAACCGCCACGCAGAACGCTAAGCAGGCAGCAGCTGCGCTGGCTGGACTTTTGCAAGGCAGAACTACAGGCAAACGCGGGACAAGGGTAATTAGTGAAGCACAAAAGCTACTAAACCGAATTAGCTCTAAGCCATACGTGAATACTCGGGTAGGTGAATTTGATCAAGGCAGAGCGCATGAAAACGCTAGATTCGGAATCAGGAAAAGCGTGCCAAAAAATCAATTTGTAGGACAAATAGTTACCAAGGACAACAAGCTAACTAAGTATTTTAAAGAGAAGCGCGGCAACGTGGGTATTGCTAAGTCAGGCTGGGCAGTATGCGCTGGATTGCTGGGGGGGTTCAGGGGCATCCCCAAGTGGGTCTACCGGCACACCGGCGGCGGCCGGGTAGTGGATCAATCGAAAGTGCGGCCCGGGGTATTCTCTAAGCCCTACATCTCTATGACCAACACGATCCCCTGGATTTCTGCCGTCATAAGCAAGGGAACCATCCAGAGATCCATTGACATACAGGTTTTAAAAATGATTAAACGCCTTTCAATTATTGCTTCTTACGAGAGCAAGAAAGCGGGCCTGTAATGGATGCCGTAGCCACAGCTAGGCTGGCGTTAGACGCCAGCGGTTTAGATCGCGGGCTAAAAAGCGCACAATCATCCGTGGCCAGCTTTGCTAAGCAAGCTGGGCAAGCATTAGCGGCTGGCTTTGCCTTTAACAAAATCGTCCAGGGATTTGCTAGCGCCATTGAAAAGGGCGACCAGCTGCAAGACATCGCTGAAAAGTTTGGCATATCCGCCAGCAAGCTACAGCTCTTGGGCAACGCCGCCTCGGTCTTTGGCAGTAATGTTGAGCAGGTATCGGCTGGACTGAACAAGCTATCACTAGCGCAGCAGAAGGCGTTGGCGGGAGATTCGGGGCTGCAGGCATCATTTACAGAAGTTGGACTGACCTTGGAGGATTTACAGAAGATGAAGCCGGAGGATATTCTTCTTAGGATATCCGACAGCTTTGCCAGCGGAGCGAACAATGGCAGGCAGTTTATTATCGTCAATGAACTGCTGGGCAAAGCGCAAACCGATCTAATCAAAGTTTTAAATCAAGGATCGACGGCCATCATGGAGCAGGGGGAGGCGATGGGGGTACTGTCTGACGATCAGATTGCGTCTCTTTCCGAAATGAGCGACGCCATTAAAACCCTGCAGATAACCCTGCAAAATGCTTTTGGGCAAATGGCGGTACAAATTATCCCCGTGCGTGACGCCTTCTTGCAGTTTGCAGAAGAATTAACCATGGTCGGATATGCTGCAAAGACCCTCCTGACTGGCGATTTAGAGGGCGCAATGGCGGTTATAGCATCAGCCAGAGAATCGCATGCCGAATCGCTCAAGCCCAAGGCAAAGCAGGCCAGCAAGACGCCTGTGATGACTGATGATCTTGAGCTGGCCAGCATAACCGAAGAGAAGAAAAAACAGGATAAAAAGCTATTTGATGAGGAGCTATACGATCTACAAGAGGCGTCGAGGCTTGAGGCTAGTAGGGATAAGACTTTATTTGATCGCATGATGCGCGATGCGGAATTTAACCGTGATGAAAAGAAGCGAATCTTAGCCTTGGAAAAGGGAACAGCCGAAAAAAATAGAGAGATTATCATGCGGGGGATGGAGGCGTCGGGCACCATACTAGACAAAGCCCGTGCATCCGCTGAGAGGCTAGGCAATTTTAACCTGGTAAATCAGATTGATCGCGAGCGTAACATCCAGCAGCGCGAGACAGACGTGTCCTTACTGCAAGGATTGGGAGCACGGCCAGACAGTTTTGGCAGGCGCACTAACGAGCAGGTATCAGCTCTAACACAAACCGAGGGCAATCTACAACGCAGCCAAAACTCCGAACTACTGAAAAGTTTTACCGATATGCAAGGGCTTGTGAATAGGATCTCGGCTCAAATCGATAAGCGTCTAGGCGTACCCATTTTAAGGACGGCTAACTAATATGTCCGCCGTCATTATCAATACAGCTCTGAACGCTGGGCAGAAGATTCTACGCAAAACGCAATCTTCCAGCGAGGTCGACGGCTTGGTGACTATTGCCGAAACCTATGTTATCAGATCGCAGGACGCCGCGAGTCTGGAGCCGGATCGCAACACAAGCCACGCCAGCTTCTCCACTGCCACTAACAAGTATGGCCGCATGCTAGTAGAGACAACTAGGGTCGAGCCGCTGGATGGCGATTTAGCGGAACTCATCGTAACCTATGTCGGCCTAGACTACGCTTCTGGATTACCCCCAGCCTACATCACCGTAGTCGGCCAACCCGGAGTGGGCGTGTTTGGCGCAGATGCGTCAGTTGTGGTGAAATATATCAGCCAAGACTCACTATTTGATGCGCTAAAAGGGCAGGTATTAAGCCTTGCGATTGGAGGATCTAATCTTATTTTGCCAACAAAAAGACTAATGCCGACAAGTATTAACGGAACTGCAATGCCTCCAAATCCAAGGCAAAGAGAATATAGAAGAAGTGCAAACCTATCTGAAATTATTGCAGCAGACGCAGCACTTAATAGAGGCACTCTATTCTCTGGCTCTATATCATTTTTTGCCCCGACTATTGAATGGCTTTATGCGGGCTATGTGCAGACTGGTATTAGTTTTGCTCGGCGCGGGTCATTTAATCAAGTTGAAGAACAATTTACCGAATACTTCAGAGGTACAGATGGCTTTTATACAACCGATGGAATTATTAACATTAACAAAGTACAATCATTTAACAGGGGCTATAACTTCCCCTTTTAATAAATGCCACTCCTACCGCAAGCAGTTAGTCGGCCACTACGCAAACTCAACCCGACTCCGGCTGGGGTGGGGATTGGTGCGGAATATATAAATAGCATCATAGATAGGATTGAAGATTTGGTGCTAACTGCCCAATCACAAAAGCCAGTAGCGGGAAACAATATCCAGATTAACTATACGGCTCAAGGTGCAGTCATCAACGCAGTCACACAATGATTGCACCCAAAATCCTGCTTGTAAAAGACGGGCAAATCCTATCGGTCGGCCTTGTTAATAATATAATCAGCAGAATCGAATACGCCGCTGATCTGTTGCGACAATATAAGCTAGTCGCTGGTGACGAAATGTATGTCGAGCCTCACTTTGATGGGACGAGGGTGAGTTATTTACAACCGGTTGCGGGCGGAGCGTCGCCCCGGCGTCCGCTTTTGCCTTTTCCCTATCCGACCGATGTTACCCCCCCCACAAACCCCACTATATTGGGTTGTGGCGATTCTATTGCTTGGAGTAAGAATGATTTTTTTGGATTTGATGTATGTCCAACAGTCGGGCCGCCGTGTGGTTCTGGCGAGATATCGTGCGCTGGACGATCTGTTAGCGGATATATTGTTAGCTCTGGAATCTGGCCTAATTCGTGCCTAGCAAGCCGCAGTCCTAGTTGCGCGTTTAGTGCAAATTGGGACGATTCTGGAACTTTGGGTGATTTTATAAAGCCTTATGTGCTTTGCGTTAATACCCCGCAGTCTGGAATAATCACAGCCAAAAAGGGTTCGTATGACGCCAACAATTTCTTTCTTTATGTGGACTATACAGCAAACAACGGGCCACAAGGAGGGCCATACGGCTTTACTGGCTCTGGGAGCTTTTCGTTGGTATGAACCCATTTGATTTTGACTATTTTTCGGAACAAGTAAAAAAGATGCGGCAAGTTTCGCTGGCATTGGCTAGTTATGCTGGCGACAATTTCAGGAACGCCACCAAAGAAGAGTTTGATTCTCGCAAAAGAATTTGTGATAAATGTGCGTTTTGGAATAATCTGGGTTTTGCAGGAATTGGTAAATGCGAAAAATGCGGGTGTAGCATCGCAAAGCTAAAAATAGCTAGTAGTAAATGCCCTATTGGTCTTTGGAGTTCAATAGAGATTGACACCCACTCACCCTAAATGGCCTCTACCTTAGATCTATACATCGACACCGCCTCTGGAAGTCTTATAGATGCAGGGAGCGTGGTTGGGGGCGCATTGCCCACACTAACCCGCAACGACACCTATACTCTTCGTTTGCGCTTGCTTGAGAAACAGCCTAACGGCTCACTAGACGACATCGATCTATCCAGTTCCTCTCTAAAGGCCGCCATCGGGAACATCGAGGAAGCCCCCTCCAGCGGGTCGTTTAAGTTAAATATCAACGGCATTACATCCTCAGCTATCCCATTCAATGCCACCGCCGTCTGCGTGTTTAACGCCATCTCGAACAATGTCTCTACGGTTGCTCTTTACGGAAGCGAATCTTTTGGCTCGTATCTATTGACCGCCACACAGCCCAATACGGCCATGTCGTTTGGGTCGGAGGCTTTCACACTTTTCCCAAGTAGTTCTGTTCTTGTTGGAACACGCAGAAACCCAGCCACCAGCATTGAGGCACAGCAAGTTGTTAGGCTGGTGCGTAATCCTATTGTTTATGCAGACACTTTTACCACCGCACCCACAACTGGTGAGATCGTCCTAACAAAACTACAAGATGGGTCTGCTACCCAGAATGAAACCTATGAACTAAGTGTAGGGCCGAGAGTCTTGGGGGGTTCTTATGCCTTGGCCTTTGGTACAAACGCCACAACTGCCATACAGCTTTTTACAACCGCCGTATCTGTTCAAGCGGCAATTAGTGCTGGCATTAATACAATCACATCAAATGTTTCTGTCGCTGATAACGGCAAGTTGGGCTACATCATATCTTTTACTGGTCGATTTGCATTAACTAATATAACCACAGCATTAACCATAGACTCTACTGGCGTTAATTTTATTCCATTCCAACAGACCACCCTTACAATTAACACGGCAGAGGTGGAAGATGCCTTTGCTGATTCTGGGGAGGCAACCATAACGCCTACTCTGGAAATTGAACTCACTCAAAACGGAACGCCCAAGACAGTTTACCAAGGGAATGTTACAATACGAAAAGATTTAATTACGGCAGGAAGCACGGTTCCGGGCGCACAAGCCAGTTATTATACCAAGGCAGAAGCAAACGCCGCCTTTGTCAGCAGTCAAAATGATGTTGGATTCTATGGGACTACCGCCATATCCAAGCCGGAATCTACAAATGTAGTTTCCGCATTGGTGAGTCTGGGCCTAATAGCCAACACGGTTACTGTTGGAGTTGTTGGTGGTAGCGTCACATTCCCAACCGTAGCCTTAACTGGCTCTGCAATCACAGTAACAGACAATATCCCATTTGTATTTGGGACAACTAGCGGAAGCAAGTTTGGCACGGCAACAGGGCAGAAGATTTCTTTCTACAACTCAACCCCCATCGTTCAGCCTTCATCTACGAATGTAACAAGTGCCTTAGTCAGCCTTGGGCTGATTGCGTCATCAGTCACGCTCGGGCTACCCACCAATGTTGTAACCGATTGGAGCGGAAATGTGTCTGCTACAACAAGGTTCTTGGCCGACTCGTCTGCGGTAACTTCAGTCGATTGGGGGAACAGAGTTCTTAAAACCTCTAGTGGCGCTACTGCGGTTAATTGGCAGACAGGGGCTTTTGGTTCTGGCCCAACTGTTGTAACCATAGCCGCCAACAATGTCGCAATCTCTGGCAGTTATTATATTGCGATGGGGACTGAGAATGGTGCTTTTAGAACTCTCTCAACCTTGGCATCTGTTACCTTTGGAGCGGTTGCTAGCAACGATCAACACTATCGTGATGTCGTGGTGACTGGTGCGGCAGTAAACGACATTGTTTTGATTGGCCTACCATCAGCAGTTTCAGCGGGGGCAGTCATTCAAGGCGTGGCGTACAAGGCAAACACCGTGTGCCTCTCTTGCAGTAATTCAGATAATGGCACGATCAACATAAACACCGCCACCTACCGAATTACGGTTTTAGATTATGCCTAGCCTATCTGAAGCGTCTTTTGGCGAATGTAGTTTTGTTAGTATTGAACCGTCTTTAACAAACCTACTCCTCTGGCTAGATGCCGAGGTTAATGTTACAGAATCGGGTGGCCTAGTTAGTTCTTGGGATGATAAACGAAACAATGGATTAGGATTTACTAGCTCTGGTGCTTCACGACCAACAAAATCTGCCGGGTCAATTCTTGCTAGTGGCTCACAAAGCATGACCAACTCAACTATTTCCCTGCCCTCCTCTTATAGCGTTTTTGTTTTGGCTAACTACACTCCAGCTTCCTCATTTCGGCGTTTAATCAATTTTGGTACAGCCGATTACTTTTTCTTCTTTGGCGCAATCGGAGCAGACTTTGCCACCTTTTCTGGCAATGGTTCCGCTTCTTGGAACGACACCACCGCCAACAGTCCAACCCAAACAATAGGGTCAACTTTCAGAATTTTAGCCGCCACAAACAACAATGCGTCTTTAATCCCATACTTTAATAAAACCGCACAAAACACAAAAACTGGCACAACCACAACAAGCACAGGCATGATTTTATTTACCGGTGGGGGCGGTGGTTCTTCGCAATTTTGGAGCGGCAACCTAAAAGAGATTTTAATATATAGTGGGGTTGTCTCAGATGTTGATAGAAATATAGTGTTTGATTATCTTTCTTTTAAGTACGGCATCTAGCCCCTTGACACGGGTTTGAGAGTTATATGGCATACGATCTTCAAATTAATCAAGACACATCCCTTACCGTTGGCGAATATGGCGGCAGAGTTGCAACCACTACTGCAGCCGTCACAGGCAACTTTCAGGCCATCCAGTTTATTTCTGACTCATCCTTTACGTCCGTTAGTCAAACCGCTCTTGCTGGCTCTGCCTTGACTGGAATTACATTCCCGGCTGGCTTTGTTCTGTTCGCGGCCGTCACCGCCTTTCAGCTCGCTACTGGTGGGGCAATCGCTTACACGCGGGGATACTAAACGATGAACCTCGGCCTTGGCCTGAGGCTTCGTTCGGTCTTATCATCAGGCGGCACGCCCTTAATCCCGCAATCTGGCCTATCCCTATGGCTAAAAGCTGATGCTGGGGTCACACTTTCTGGTTCAGATGTAACAGCGTGGGCAGATCAGAGCGGAAATGGAAATAATGCAACATCTCCAACAATCGCCCCAACATTTGTATCCTCTTCAATAAACAGCAAGCCAGCAATTTCATTTAATAACGATAGCTCTTGGATGCAAATACCACAAAACAGCATTGGAAACAGCGGCAATATATCAATCTTTGTTGTTTTGAATTATGTTTCTGGTGCAGTAATTCTGAATAAAGGAGATGCCGCATCCTTTGAGGCTACGGTTTGGGAGCTTACGACTAATACTGGATTTGGGTTTGTAAATAATGATGGGGGAGAATTTAGTTGGAATGTTGTTCCTGTAAGCCCAGCAGAAAATACCCCACTTCTTTTAGAGGGATTTTCAAGCGCAGGAGTTTCACAACTTGCATTCAACGGAACTAATAGTGGAGACCCATCTGGTGCAAATGCTGGATTTAATGATATCTCACAATATATTGGAATTGGTGGAGGAGGGGACGGAGGGTCGACTGTCAGCCCTCTTGACGCAAGAATCGCTGAGATTATTATTTACAATAGACAAGTAACAAGCCCAGAACGCCAGCAAGTTGAGGCGTATCTGAATACTAAATATGCGATTTATTAGCCTAGTCTTAGTTTGCATTGCCTTATCCTCCTGCTCTCCACGGCACACCGAACCCGACACTGAGCTCCCTCGCTATTCAGATATGGGAGCTGCTGCCGACGCAGGCCAGGTGAAATGAATGACTGCGCCCGACGATCGCAACACGCCCGGCTGGCGTGAATTTACTGCCAGCCTGCGCTGGCTTGAGGCCGAGGGATATATCGAAATGTTTTACAACGAAAAGGGCGAGGAGATGGTGCGGATCGCGGAAGGCGCAGAAAACGCAACGCTATGAGCACCGACCAAGTCGCTGAACTTTCAGAGCGGTTAAGCCTAGTCCGAGAATCAATCGCCCGGATCGAAACTCGCCAGGGCGTTATTATGGATATGCTGGAACGCTCACAAGCCAGCCTGGGCGAGTATCACGGCCGCCTAACCAACATGGAGCGCGACGCCCACACGATTAAGACTAAACTCTGGCTTGTGGCGCTGGTATCCGGGGCAGTGTTCAGCACGATCTGGGAACTGATTAAGCGCCGGCTGAGCTTTTGACACCTCGTCTGCTGGCATGGACATACTCAATAACATACTCAATAACTGGCAGTCGTATCTCGGCGCCCTCTCGGCCGTGCTTGTCGCCGCCATCGCAGTCGCCTCTCTCATCCCTGGCGACCAGCCGGAGAAATCCCTGCAAGCCGTAGTTGATTTTCTCAGTAAATTCTCGAGAAAGTAGTCGCCCATGATCGCCGGAATTTTAACGGCACTTGGCGGGATAACTGGGATCGTATTGTGGTTTTTAAAACGCAAATCGCCTTTGCAACGCAACTGGGAAGCCATAGAGCTAGAGCGACGCAGGCGGCAGAGGGACATCGATGCGTGGTGGACTAAACGCCCTCCTACTGATTAGCGCTCTGGCGCTCTGCAGCTGTGCCACGACGCAAACGCAAGACGGCCCGCCGCCTAGCCCAGACAGCATCTCGTACTTCATCTACGCCTGGGACAAAGCCGAACGCACCAATTCCCCGTGTCCACAGGCTTATCGAGACTTATTTGCGGAATCGCTCAAAGCGCTTTCTGATAGCCTGGCAGAAACTGAACGCGAGCGAGCGAGGCAGTGACTACACTCACTGAGGCTGGCTCCCGCACCATGCGGGCGATTAGCACACTAGACGTCGGCTTTCAAAAACAGGTGAGGGGATGGGTAAATGAGATGGTTACCAGCCGGATCGAGCCGCTGATCTACTGCGGCCGTCGCACAATGGAGGAGCAGTCGGCGCTCTATCAAAAAGGAAGGACAAGCAAAGGCAAGATCGTGACCAAGGCCAGACCAGGGGAAAGTTATCATAACTACGGGCTGGCGTTTGATTGGGTGCCGCTAAAAAGGACGGCAAAGAATGCGGATCTATGGGTCGCAAATTGGGACGATGAAACCGCTTTTCGACTAGGCGAGCACGTGGGGCTGAGCTTTGGGCTAGTCGGCGTCAGCTGGGAGACAGGCCATTTGCAGACAAATTTATACAAGACATGGCGTGACATTCCACGCAAACATGTGGAACAGGTTAAGGTTAAGGACATACCGCAAAAATCAAAGGCCACTAGCTTAGTCAGCAGGCGGCCATGGAGTAGCCGGTGAGCCCCGAACACGAGAAGCACTTGGCCGGCATTTTGTCGGATCTAGTAAAGGACGTGGATGCCAAGTACCGCAAGGGGCAAGAGCAGCACGGGGGAGCGTTGTGGCGCAGGCCCGTGTGGAAGGATGCGTGGGACGAATGCCTAGACCTATGCGCATATCTACACACCTTGCGCATGCAACTTTCGGTAATCGCCGATCTGGCTTTGCGGGGTGCGAGTGACGAGAGCGTGGCCGCATCGTCTAGCAGGGAGAGCTGCCGTCAGATTCTCGCTGTGCTCGAAGGATTCCCCAGCGCAGTCGACAAAAAGTGAGGGTCATTCGGAAATGGAAACGGTGGCTGGCGGTCAGCTGCTCCCACGGTCACCTAGCGAATGCGGCTGCCTGCAAAAGTGCGCTCGAGATGAAGCGCCGGTGGCAGCCTGATACCATTCTGCACTTAGGTGATTTTCTGGATCTATCTGGGTTAATGGGTTCAGCCCGCAAAGATCCAGACAGCCCAGAGCGATCTACCAGCATACGGGAAGACTTTGACGCAGGGCTAAATTTTCTACGAGAGCTGGCCCCACAGATCGTATTTGAGGGCAACCATGAGCACCGCCTGACGTCCCTACAATACTCACCATCAGCCATTGTGGCGCACTGCTGCACCTCTGCGCTGTCCGAGATCCATAACGCCTGTAAGGATCTGCGGGCGCAGTACGTGTCTTACGATATTGAAAAAGGCTGGCGAGAGCTGGGCGGAACGGCATTCGGGCACGGCTTTATGTTTTCGGAGGCAGCCGTCAGAGACCATGTAGAAATGCTCCGCAAGCCTGTAGTTATGGGCCACCTACACCGCGTTGATCGCGCAGCCGCGCGAAGCATCGGTGCGCCAGTCGGTTGGTCGATCGGGTGCCTAGCCGATATCGCAAGCATGCACTACGCCAGGCGCCAGCGGTCGGTTACCAGGTGGCAGCATGGAGTAGCCTGGGGCGAGTACGCAGAGAGCGGGGAAGGGTGTACGGTGAACGTGCTAACCCCAGTAGGAGGCGTATGGCGATACCCGGTGTAGATTGGGCAGCGGCCCTAGACGCTTACGTGGCCGGGGATCGGGAGGAGGTAGTGCCGCCGGGGTGGTTTACGAAAATTGATATCGCAAAGCTGTGGGGTAAAACGCCGGTCTACACAAACAAGGTTTTAACGCGAATGATGAAATCTGGCGGGGCAGAGAGAAAAGTATTCTCGATCAGAATAAAAATATGCGACCGAGGCAGTAAAGTAGGGCATTGCCGCAGGGTGCCGCACTATCGGCTAACGCCTAGCAAATCACGCAAAAGCTAGCGTCTATTTTCTTTTGCCAGCTCCTTGACGAGCAGAGTGGTGATAAAGGCAGATAAACTTAATCCACCCTTCTTGGCCATTCGCTCGCCGTTGCGTTTCACTTTTGGGTCAATAGTAAGGTTAGTTTTGACCTTCTTCATGAGGGTCATTGTATGCGTAATAAATACGCATTCAAGTATAAAAAGAAAAGTTAATGCCCAAAAGAAAAGTATTGCTAATACGCCGTGTATGCGTAGCAAAGGCGTATGCCTCGCCGACCACTCAGCGGTTTAAAGTCTGAAAAGACCAACATTGTTCTTCCGGTTGGGGTAAAAAAGGCGTCGCAAAAATTGGCGGCCGCTCGCCGCGTTTCGCTTTCCCAGCTGATAACTCAGTTGCTTGCAAGAGCGGCGGGAGAGCAAAGCTAGACATTTATGAGCTCAGTGCGTCTCAACGATACGGCCATGAAACTGCGCAAGCAGGATCAAGCTCTTTCGCTTCGCCAACTAGGCGCTGCTTACGGCCTCGGCTATGTGCGGATTAAGCAAATGCGGGAACTGTCAGGCTTTCCGCTGATTGCGGGCAAGGTAATTCCGTCTGACTTTGATCAGTGGAGGCTGATGCAGACTGGCCTAAATTTACCGCGTCCCGCAGATCGTCTACGCAGTGCCGCTGGTAAAGCTCATGCACTAGCGTCGAGGAGTGATTCACGAGTCTCATGGCGACAGATTGCGAACACCCTGAAAGACGAAGCCTGGTTACACGAGTTACGCGAAGGGAATGGAAGCAGTGACTTTTAAGCCCGCAAATATCCAAGAGCCTACGCCAGCAAAGCGAAGCTCGCGTGCGGGGAACGATACAAGTGACCTTGCGTCCCTCGGCCTTCATTCTGGCCAGCATGGGTTCGATGGCGGCCGGGATGGGAATGCTAAACGATTTGCCGGTGCCACCCTTGGGGCAGGGGAAGGTAAGGACGCGATTCTTCAGATCGACGCACTCAAGCGGGATCTGTGTCTCACGAAGTCGGCAGCCGGTAGCCAAGGCAATCTCAAAGCTGATCCGCATCCATTCGGGCACGCCTTCCACGGCCAAAGCCTTCCGGGTGATTTTAATTTCATTGTCCGAAAAGACAGGTTTAACCCGGGCTATCGGGCCCCTTTTAATTCGGTAATCCAAAAGAGCAACGGAGTCCATTTTACCCAGCAATCTACCTTGCCTGTGAATCCATTTGATAATCTTCAAATCTTGGCACGCTTGGTTCCGTCCAGCCTTGCCGCCGGACGTGCGGGGAAGGCTTTGGCGCCATCGCAAATAAATCTCACAATCATTTGCAGAAAACGCTTGCAGACTAATCTTTTTCTCACTAATAAATCTCGCCAGATGACGCCACGAATTTTTGTAATAAACTTTTGTCAGAGGGCAAACGGGGTGATTTTCAATCAAATCATCAACCCAGTCGTGGCCACAATCTTTTCGCTTTTCGTTAACGCCAAGTCGAGCTGCGTCAGCCGTTGCCTTTGCGCGATGCAGAGTATTGTCGATTCGGTAGCGGGTGCTTTTGCTACGCCATTTTCCAGTCGGGTCTTTAAAACGTATAAAGAACCAAGGGCTGCCGCGTTTCTGGTAAGAATACGCCATGGTGATAACGGTAACATTTACTTAGTTTGACGCAATAATATACTATGACCCCCCAAAGCATAATAGATCAAATCGAATCAGGTAATTGTACCGTGGGTTCAAATCCCACCCCGTCCGAGTCTTATCACTACAACGACTTACGCCGAAACGGTAACACGGCAGTAATAACTGAGCCTAAAAAGAAGCACTACCAGCAACATTCTCTTTTAATTCGCGGCGGGTATCCGGCGGAGCCTGCTTACCACCCTAACCCCTCCGTCGCCCGCATGTGGAGCGCCCAGCGATGATCTCTTGGGAGCTAATGCGCGACCTGTCGCAACTGAGCGGCTTTATCGTGGGCTGGGCGCTGTTTGTCGGAGCGGGAATCGGCGGCCTTGTGGTTTGTCTGCTCACTCTCTGCTGGGTGATCGACGTAGTTAAAAAACATCTAAAGGAGTGGCTGTGATTCGCGACCTAGAAAAAGAGGGCGTGTTGCCAGCTACCGCCAGCCAGAGCTACGGATCGGCTCAGCTTTCCCAGACCACTGCTCTGATCGATCTACAGGTTAAGCACCGCGATCTCCGCAATCGCTTAGATCGCATAGAGGAGATTCTTGAAAGCCTCTTAAAGAAAAGCGGGGTGCAATCGTGAGCGCACTGGCTGGCAAATTTATGCTGCTCTGGAAAGTAGCCGGTGGCCCGGAGCTAGTGGCCGAGCACACGTTTCACCCTACCCGCAAATGGCGCTTTGATTTTGCCTGCAAATCCGCCCGCTGCGCAATCGAGCTGGATGGTGGGGCGTTCCTGCCGTTCGGAGGCCGTCACGGCCGTGGGATGGGGATGGTTAAGGACTGCGAAAAATATCGAGCAGCTGCCGATCTTGGCTGGCGCATCTGGCGCTTTACGACCAAGTGCATCACGCAGGAAGCCGTTGCGATGACCGCTAAATCCTTTCGCTTGTCGATGAAGGAGAAAAAATGAGCGAACCAAAAGAACCTACTGAATTTAAAAACGAGAAGCCTGACTACGAAAACGAAGTCTATGAACGCGAGAAGGCTGATTCCGATTACGAGTTTCGGCGCTTCTGTGATTACTACGGCAACAACCGCAGGGGGTAATTATGACCGACCTAACAAAATTCCGCCTGATCGAAAACATTGAAGTAATGGCCTGCCGTAACTCAGCCGAGCGAGTGGTGAAAGCGCTGAACCGTGGCGAGGTGCAACAAGCCAAAGATTTGGCCCGCAAGCATGAGATCGCCTGGCACATCACTGATCGTGAATTTCAAACCCTAAACCAACCGCATCGGAACAGCGATTTTTGCGATGACGAATAGTCAAAGCAAAACCAAGAAACCAAAACAAAGAAAGGAAATCCTAGTATGCCAATAGTAGCTAGTCGGGGTGGCACATACACCCCAATGCCCGAAGGATCGCACGACGCAGTGTTCTGCGACGTAGAGGATCTGGGCGAAGTAGAAACGCAGTACGGAAAGAAGCACCAGATCCGCTTGGTGTGGCAAAGCGCTGACAAAATGGAGGACGGCCGCCCGTTTACCATCGGCCGGCGTTATGGCTTGAGCCTGCACGAAAAGGCAGCGCTCTTTAAAGACCTCAAGTCTTACGCCAAAAAAGCCCCACCGCAGAATCTGGATCTGGAAACGCTCATCGGTAAGCCGTGCACGATCCTTGTAGTGCACGTCGAGCGTGACGGATCTACCTACGCGAACGTGCAGGCAGTACTGCCAGCCGGCGCAAAGAAAGTGACCGTGGATAAGGCGTTCGTGCGGAAAATAAACCGCAACGGCGCGACAACCGCAACCGAGTTAGATCACGACGGAAACCCCGTCCCGTTCTAGCCATTTGGCTGGGGTGGGCAATTCCCACCCTGGCCAGAAAGATTTTATGGAAATCCTAACAATCGTAATTCAAATAATGCTGCCGCTAGTAGCCGTCGCGCTGGGGCTGCAACTCATGCGCGCAATCGGAAGGTGGAACTGATGGCACCGATCATCGTCACCGCTAAAACGGAATCGGCGCACTACTACTTGGCGTCGGGTGAGTCTTGCCACGGTGATCTGCGATCCGCTCGCAAGGTGGGGGCGTTTCCGTCCGTGACCACAATCCTCGGAGCGGCTGGCCCTAGTAAACAGGGGCTAATAAATTGGAAAGAGGAGCAGGCGATTTTATCTGCCTTGTCGCTACCAAGAAATGAAGGAGAGGCAGACGGGGACTTTGCTAAGCGGGTGGTATTGGACAGCAGAAAGGAAGTGGAGGCTGCTGCACTTCGCGGAACTCACGTTCACTCCCTGGCTGAAATTATAATCAATGGCGAGGAGCCTGGTGAGCTAGTGAAAGGCTACGAGGAGCACTATGCGGGCTTGAAAGAATGGCGTGAGTGTTGCGTGACTAAGGTGCATGAAAGCGAGTCCGTCCTGGTTAACGAGGCCGAAGGCTACGCAGGCCGAGTGGATTTGATCGCCGACATCCACGGCGTAATTGAGGTGGTAGATTTTAAGACACGGAAATTTAAGAATGGTAAGGCTGCAGGCTACGAAACCGATCTGCTTCAGCTCAGTGCCTATGCGTACGCTTTCACGGACGAGGGGATGGCTTGCCGAAACATTCTAATCGATCCAGCCACCGGCCAGTTGCAGGAGATCCGTTATACCGCCGAGCAAGTTGCCCAGGCGTTTGATGCGTTTACGTCCATCTGCAAGGTGTGGCGTTGGTTGAAAAAGTACGACCCGCGTGAGGTGCAGAATGATTGAGGTGCTGCCAGAGGAAACCACCCACGACCAGTTACTTAACCGCGTGCGATCGCTTGCCCGGCAGTTAGCGGAGGCCAAGGCAGCGTTGGCAGCTAGCGAGGCACGTGAGAACGATCTGATCGATCGGATAAGGAGCGGGCTATGAGGATGTTGCTTTCGTTCATCGCCCTATTGGGATTCACAACCACAAAGCTAGGCAACGCACTAATCGACTTGCGCCCGATCGCCAAGAAGATTGACGTGAAGAAAATTAAGGTGCGCATTACTGGCTACTGGCCAGGTGAGGATGAGTGGAGCAGTCGATATCAGTCGAGCACCGGCACACGCCTGCGGGCTGGCCGTCACTGCGCCGTCGATCCCGACATCATTCCGCTAGGGCGAAAGATTCGCCTTATTGGAACAGCTTGGGAATGGAAGGCAGTCGATACGGGCACAGCCGTTAAAAGCAAAAAAGCAAGCCGAGGGAAATTGCCGGTAGTCGATGTATTTGCCGCAAGTGAGAAGCAATTTAATTGGATGCGCTTGCCCAAGGTGGCAACCGTGGAGATTCGGGAATGAGCACAAAAGCCGCCACGTTCGCGTCTAAACGCAATCGCGCTGCTGGCTTAGGCGATACACGGCCGACGTTCCGCCGGCTGGGCCTGATCGTTGGCAAATTGCGCCGCGATCTGTGCCTACCCAGCTCTGCCCGGTTAGGCGTAGAGCTTGAATGTAGCTACAAAACGATTCAGCGGGACATCGACTTGCTCAGAGATTTCTTTGGCTACCCGCTAGAATACGACGCCCGCAAGTACCACTACAAACTGGCGGGGCCGCTGCCGAAGGCGGTGCTGTGAGCCTGCAGATTCTTCTCGCCATGTTCGCCGGCCGAGTCATCGGCACCTATACGCCGGAGCAGTATGCAAACGCAGTCCTAACCGCGCGAGCTGATCGCATGCGGTGGGGAATGGGGCAGTGGTGAGCGTAATGACGACTTTAAATTTAACCGCTCAAGCCCTAGGAATTACAAAACAGGCTATCTCAAAAAGGCTAATTTCTTTAGCTGAAGAATATGATGTGCGCCTTGACTTTCAGAGAAGCGACAGAGTTCGCGAGATTTACGCTAAACGTGCAAAACGTGTTTATAAGAAAAGAAAAAAAGAAGCCCCTAAATTTAACATTAAATCGTTAATAAACGGCCTATGTCAGTAAAACGCATCACTTGGCAAATCGAAATCCTTGAGCGGGCGAAGAAAAGCCTGATCGACGGCCGGCTGGTAATAGCACGCAGTCGGCTGGATATGGCGCTGCACATAGCCAAGGAGCTGCTGAAGCGGGCGCAGACGTACCAGAAGCGAGACGCGGAGAAAAAAAAATGAGGGCGTTGTCGTGGCTTCTATACTGGTTAGGAGATCTGGTTAGCAGAACTTTGTGCCGCTGGGGCTTGGCGGGATCGCTCTACCAGAAACTGATGCTCTGGTCGGTCGAATGCGACAAGGATTTTAACGTCTGGAAAGAAGTCAAACCCCGCAAAAGGAGAAAACGCAAATGAAACATCTGGGTGAAATTAAGTTTGGCAAATCGCGACCTGACCGAACGAAGTACGTGAAAGTCGATATTCACATGAGCGATCAAACAGGCGACCAGCTTTTCAGGCTGGGCTTAATCGCTTTAAAGCATGATCGGGAAGCAGTCATCGAGTACGTGTTTAAGAAGGCACTACTAGAAATGTGTAAGCGTCGGTGATTGCACTGCCCCCAGCCACCGAGGCCGTTTACCACAACGGGGCGCCGGAAGGTGAGCGCAACAATCAGCTATTCCGCATGGCGCTCCAATTCCGTGATCAGGGATTGTCGCAGTTTGATGCGGAGTCAGAGGCAGAGATCTGGGGCTTTAAGAATGGGCTAACGCAGAATGAATGCGTGGCGGCCGTAAAATCCGCTTACAGCAAGCCAGCCAGGGAGGCGTGGCGGCCAAAAGCAAAGTACGGCTATCAGAACGGGGCTATTGTGCGGGAGGATCTGCCGGTGCCACCCATGCCGATCAGCGTGGAAAGTGGGCCGGTCGATAAGTTTTTAACAACCTGTTTCGACGTGGGTGATAGTATCAATATCTGCCGATCGATTAAGGACGGCGACCGCGAGCGGCCAGACGGTGCTGGCGAAACTCGCACCCGTGAGGAATGGCTAGAGCTTTTTAAGGGCGATGGGTTGAAGGAATGGCAAGGCGATGCAGTGGGCGTCTACGTGTCGATTAACGCGAACAACGGCAAGAACCGCAAAGCCGAATCGATTACCAAGTTTCGCCATTGCCTAATCGAGTTTGATGAAAGCACGTTGCAGGAGCAGTGGGCCATTATTAAGCGCAGTGGGTTGCCTACGTCGTCGATTATTAAGAGCGGTGCCCGGAGCCTGCATGCGTGGGTGGACGTGAGAGCGGCCAATGCCAAGGAGTTTGCCGAGCGTGTAGATTTTATTTACAAGCACTTGGAGCACTCAAAGCCTGATTCTGCCAACAAGGACGCCGGCCGGTTGTCTCGGTTGCCAGGGGCTATGCGCACCGCTACTGGCCAGCAGCAGGAGTTGGTCGAGTGTGGCGCACCAACGCTGACTTACATCGAATGGCAAGAGCGCACGATGTATGGCGATTTGCCTGAGCCGTATAAGTGGGAGGATTTAGTTAACTTTAAAGAGGATTGCGATCCGACGCAGCTGCTAGGCAAGCGGTGGATCTGCCGTGGCGGATCGGCGCTGTGGGTGGGTAGTAGCGGGCTGGGTAAGAGCGTGCTGTGCTTGCAGGCCGCGATCACCTGGGCATGCGGGCGTGATCTGTTTGGCATATCGCCACATGGCAAGCCGCTTAAGTCGCTCATCGTTCAGGCTGAGAACGATGAGGGCGACGTGGCAGAGGCGCTGCAGGGTATTCTGAAGGCGTTAGATTTAACGCCGGAGGAGCTGCAGATGGTTAAAGAAAACATAGTCATCGTGCGTGACTGTACGTCCACGGGCGAACGGTTTGTCGATCGCATGCGTAGGCTAGTCGAAAAGCATAAGCCGCATTTAGCCTGGGTAGATCCGTTGCTGGCGTTCATCGGTGGCGATCTATCCAGCCAAGAGACGGCCGGCGGATTCCTGCGTAATTTGCTTAACCCTCTGGCGCTAGCTGGTGGCTTTGCGTGGATGTTGATGCACCATACGCCTAAGCCGACGCGGGACGGCAGCGGCTATCAGGGCCACGACAAAGCCTACAGCGGATTCGGATCGTCTGAGCTGACGAACTGGGCGCGGAGCGTATTAACCCTAGCTCCTTGCGGTCAGGATGAGGAAGGCACGTACACCTACAAGCTAGAGGTGACCAAGCGCGGGAAGCGGTCTGGGTTGCGTCCTAACCGCACTGCGAGCGATTTTATAGCTTCTAACGTCCAGCCGTGTGTTCACCTAAAGCATTCGCAAGTGGGGCTGGCGTGGATCGAATCAAGCGCACCTGAAAAGACGGTAGGTCGTAAAGCCAGTGCGATCGATTGGGGCAAGCTACCCGAAGGGGCTAAATACAGCCAAGTCGTAGCATATGTGCAGAAGGCGACTGGGCTGCAGGAACGGCAGGCTAAGTCCCGCATTAAGCAGGCTAAGGATGACGGATTTATTGAGGAATCTAGCGACGGTTTATTCAGCAAAAAGGTGACAAATGAACCCTTTTAAAGTTAGTGCAGTAACCCTTATTGCACCAGTGCAGTATTGGGTAGCATGTTGGTGCAGTAATAATAGGCCTTTAGGCCTAATTATTGCACTAATGCAGACGGCTAAAACATTACTGCACCAAGCGTGGGAAAACGGAGTAGTAATTTAATATGATAGATCAAGAAGCAATCGAACGTATTCCAGCGGTAATCCCTCACCCTTCTATGATCATAGATAGCCTGCAGGATTTGGTATGGGAATCGTGTAGCGATCTTAAGATCACGGTCACCACGTCATCGGTTGCGACTATGACTAAGGTGATAGAGCATCTTTTCCAGCATTCGGCGGATCATCCTGCGATGGCTAACCGTACCGACACCCTAAGCCATGCCGTGCTGAATATATCCCTCAACCGATCGCCCGAATCGATGACGGCCGTGGCTAAGCGATTTAATCTAACTAAGCAGGCGGTCAGCAAGAAGGTGACTGAGATACACGATCGGTTGGGCATACGTGCACGATCACAGAAAAGCGAGAAGGCCCGTGAGTCTTACCGCAAGCGAGCATACCGCGTACACGCCAAGCGGCGGCGTGAGGCGCCTAAGTTTAATAACGCCGCACTAATGAAAGGCATGAACAAATGAAGCTAAAACCAGTAATAGAAAAACTAAACAACACACGCGACAAGGCGTTAGAGCTGATTGGCAAGACCATCGGATTAGCGTCTGATGCAGGTGCAATCATTCAGCAGGCAAGAGCAGATGGCCAAGACATTGTGGCTATCTGTGAAGAGGCAGGGATCACTGAGGAGGTGGGTAAGCGATATGAGAAAGTCGCTGCTGCACAGCACAAGCTAGCCAATGGCGACGCTGACCCCGGACTGATGCGCCAAACATATTTGCGTATCGGATTCCTCCCCGACCCCATCACCATGAGTGAGCCTAGCGAACCCAAGCACTTCCTCTTTCCAATCATGCAAGCACGGCAATGGCTAGCATCGAGAGGCGTGAAATTTATTTCACAGGACAAGGGATTGCGTGCGCAATTTCTTGCCGAGGCCGAGCCAATCGTTAAGACCTACAACGAATTAAAGGATAGCGCCTAAGGGCTATCGCTAACGAGATATGACAAAATGGCTAAGGAATCTTTTAATTTTGCGTTACAAGCCGCGATGGCAAAGACCTCCGATGATTTCTTGAGTAAAACGCAAAAACGTTGAATGACCTATGGGACGCCGACCAAATACCGCAATTCTTGCTCAAGCCGCTGCCACCGGCGTCGGTTTGCGGCAGGCACGGCGCCAGCTTGAAAAAAAGCAAGGCGTGCTCAACGCAAAACCGATGAAGCCGATCGAGGGCATAGGGTTAGATGGCGAGATCGACCGGCTAGAATCCCTGGCCGCCACCTTGGGCGAAGCCGCCAAGGAGGCCAGCGGCCCGGAACGGTCTAGCCTGATCGGCGACTACACTAGAGTGGTAGAAGCTCTGCGAAAAATGAAAGGCGATCGCCCTGATATCAATGAAGCAGAGGGCAAAATGGTGCCGATCGATGAGGCCGACAAGATCCTAGCCCGACGCGATAACGCCCTTATCCCGCTTCTGATGGGCATGGCAAAGCGACTGGCACCGATCTGTGCCCACCGTACGGCCGCCGAGATCCAGATTGAGGTGCAGAATGAGGTGGGGCAGGTGATGCGACAAGTGCAGGCGGCGCTGTGAAGGCGGCCGAGCAGTTACTAAAACGCGAGCGTAGCCGGTGGAACTTTGAGCCACCACCAAGCGTAATCGAGTGGGCCGAGAAGTACGTGCAGCTGGACAGCCGGATCACGGCACGCCCAGGACTGTACTCAACCAGCTACACACCCTACGTGGCCGGCGTGCTAGAGGCGTTGGCCGATCCGGGCGTGCATACGGTAACGCTTTGCTGGGGTAGTCAGACAGGCAAGACGCTGACGCTAGCGGTCTGGCTGGCATACCGAATTGCTAACGACCCAGCGCCGGCTTTACTGGTCATGCCTAACGCGGATCTGGCTAGGTCGTACAGCGAGACGCGACTAACTCCGATCTTTGAGAAATGCAAACCAGTGCGGGCACTGTTCCCATACGATAGCGACGACTTTAAAATTTTAGAAATGCAGTTTACTACCATGACCCTAAGCCTGGTCGGATCGAACTCGCCAGCAAACATCAGCTCGCGGCCGGTGTGCATCGCGGTGCTGGATGAGCTGGACAAGTTTGCTCCACCGACAGAAAAGGAGGCGGCCGCATATAACCTAGCGCTAGAGCGCACCAAAGCCTTTCCTAGCCGTAAGCACGTGCTGACCAGTACGCCGACGCTAAGCACTGGCGATATTTGGCAGAACTACCAAGCAGGCACGCAAGAAACCTACCATGTGCCCTGCCACAAGTGCGGTGAGTTTCAGGCCATGGAGTTTGGGCAAGTGCGATGGGCCGACAGCGCCAGGCAAGAGGATGGTCGATGGGATCTGCAGAAGGTGGCCGAGACAGCTTTCTATCACTGCACCAAATGTGACGAGCCATGGAACGAAGGAAACCGCAGGACGGCGATCGAGCAGGGCAAGTGGGTGGCAGCAAATGCAAACGCAGAGCGCGGCCGGCGTAGCATGCGACTGCCCAGCTGGTACTCGCCGACCGTCACCTTTGCGGATTGCGCCAAACAATTCCTCACGCAGAAACATTATCTGCATGGGTTACAGGGATTCGTAAACGGATGGAGCGCGATGCCTTGGGAAGATCAATTCGACGACGATAAATCTATCGACATTCCCGCTGGTGCCTTTGCCAAAAAACAGGAATGGGAAGTGGAACATATAAAACTGGCGGCCATAGACCGACAGATCGACGGCTACTGGTATGTAGTAAGAGCATTTACCAGAGACGGCCAGAGCCGATTGATCGATGAGGGCAGGGCAAGGACGATCGAGGACGTGGCGCAGCACCTAAATGCTTTGGGTGTACAGCCACAACACACGGCGATGGATAGCGGATACGAGGCGCAGGATTCCTATCGAATTTGCGCAAGGTACAAATTCAAAGCATTGAAGGGCGAGGAGCGGCCCAACTACTGGATCGATACCCCGAAGGGCAGGTTAAAATCGGTGCACTCATCGGAGCAACCGACTGACGCGGGCTGTATGCTTCTGCTCCTCAGCTCGCCGGCCTGCCAAGATCTTCTGGCATGGTTACGCCGGGGGCAGGGGCCGAGGTGGGAGGTGGCGCATGACGTGTCGCCTGATTACAGAGAGCACATGAGCAGTCACAAAAAGGTGCATCGGATAAACCGAAAAACTGGCAGGGATCTCTACGAGTGGGTACGGATAAAGTCTAGGCAGGATCATTTATATGACTGCGAAACATACCTAGCTGGCTTCGCGGTGTACGGCAAAGTGATCAAGCCGACAGCCTCAATGGCGGAAACGTTGACACCTGCAGAGGCGTAATGGCTATTTCCCGCAGACTCGTGCGGGCTGTCGCAACGGATTATCTGGCACAAGCATCCGGGGTAACGGCCAGCGCAATCACCGACCTCGCCGCCGACCGCAACGCAGCTATGTCGGGCGCAGCCTCTGGTCGTGCCTTAGTGGGATCATCGGCCGGTGGCCAATCGGCCAGCTTCCAACTCGATATGAAACCGACAGAGCGTGTGGTGCTTTTCCAGTCAGCGATCGATTTCTTAAGCGGCATCAGCGTTAGCCGCACCAACGCAGACTTCAGCTCAATCTTAGACAGCTAATATGGCTAAACCGCTTTCATTGGTTCGCAGATTCGGTGCTGGGGTAAAGGCATTCTCGGCTGGCTTTGGTGCTGGCATCAGCACGTTCCAACCCTACGAAGCCGCAGGCTTTTCTAGGAAACGCCCAGTAATTTACGGGGCGCACGCTCGCGATTCTAAAGCAGATCTAAACGAAGGCACGCGGGTTGAGCTGCTTAAGCTGGCCCGTCACATGTACCGCAACGTCGGGCTGATTAAAGGGGCGGTCGATTCGATTGCCACCTACTCAGTCGGGCCGGGTTTACGGCCACAGTATCGCGGGAAGAATGCGGAGTTTGGCGCATTATGTGAGGAGTACTGGCGCGACGTAGTAACTCCTAATCCAGAAGTGACCGGCCGCATGACTTGGTCAGATCTACTCATGGCTCTGAGCCGATCCATCGACGTGGACGGTGACGTGTTTATCATCATGACCGAGAACGGTAAACTGCAGGTGGTGGAAGGGCACAGAGTTTGCGAGGCCGACCAATACGGCACGGCCGACGGCGTGTTCCTTGGCAAGCTCGGCGAGCCTACCGCTTATCTAATTCAGACGGGCGACGATTACCGCAAGATCCAAGCAGAGGCGATCATGCACCTGATGGAGATCGAGCGGCCTGATCAGATCCGTGGCGGCTCATCACTAGCCCGCGCACTCAATCACGTACGCGATCTAAAAATGTTGGGCGAGTTTGAGAAGGACGCACTAAAACTGCAGGGCAGTATTGCTGCGGTAATCACAACGGCCGAAGGCGACGCCTTGGCTAACACTGGCGGATTCTTTGGCAACATCCAATCCCTAGACACCGGCGAATCCAGCATAGCTAGGGAAGAGATCACATCTTCTGCCACCATCCCTCGGCTCGGCCCAGGCGAAAAGATTGAGATGGTATCACCGACCAGACCCAACAGCAGCTTTGAGCCGTTCGCAAAATTCCTGATTCGCGATGTGGCGATGGGCTTGGGCTTGCCGGTAGAATTTGTTTACGACCCAGCAAGCGTCGGTGGAGCTGGTATGCGGTTCGTGGTGGCAAAAGCGCAGAGGAGATTTGAGCAACGGCAACGGCTACTCATCGACCGATTCTGTAATCGCGCATGGCGCTACTTTATTGGGACAGCGATCGCTAACGGTGATCTGCCGGCTGATGAGGACTACGCCAAGGTTACATGGCAGACGCCTAAGTCTTTGACGGTGGACGCCGGGAGAGAGGCACAGCAAGAAAGAGAGAACTATAAGGCAGGGCTATCCAGCCTCCAAAGCTACTTCGGAGAACTTGGCCTAGACTGGGAAGAGCAGACCCGACAGATCGCAAAAGAAAAAGAGTTTATTGCTAGCCTTGGCACGGTTGCCCCCGAGGTAGACGAAGCCGCACCCGTACAGCCAGTCGACGAAGCACCGGCGGTAGACGAAGAGGCGACCGAGGAAGTCAAAGATCCCAACGCTGAGCCAAGTACGGAGTTGTCGGCCAAAATCCAAGAAAGCATTAAGAGTATTAACCAGGTTTTATCAGAATCCTTCACCATGAAGGACGATCCAGATTTTAACCTTTCTGCAAAAGAGCTGGATATGGTGGCCAAGGCCGTCGGGTTAAAAGACAAGAAGCCAAAAACTAATCGTAAAAAGTAGTTGTACGCACACTAGCCGCCCATACGATTAGGGCGTGGGTAGCAATTCGCCAGATTCGGCCACGGTCTACTATGATGACGGCACGATTAGTGTAAGCGGCAGGATAATTTCGGTCGGTGCTCCATTTAACCAAACGTACAACTTAGCCAGTATTGTGGGCATTGCTCACGGCAAGGATAAGAGCGGTCAACTTGTTTCCTTAATGTGGACTATTTTATCTGTGTTCGGTCTTCTGTTTGGTATTAGTTGCATTACGACAGATTCACCCATTGTTGGTGGGACTATTTTTTTGGGATCGGCTGCAATCTTATGGAAAACGATTAAAAGCTCTTCCCGTCCTTACGTTGAGTTAAAGTTTGGTGGCCTTAATAACCAAATGCTTTTTATGCAAAAAATGGAACAGGCCGAACACCTTGCCGCTTCCATTAACATGGCTATCCAAGACATGCACACCCCTCCCGAGCCAGGCCAACCCGTCCAAACCCCGCCCATCTTTCCTAGTCCCGTATTCAGCCGAAACTGATTTGACACCTGTTGGCCAGCATGGCCAACAAATTAAACGGCGTTTCTATTTTAACGGTTGGAGAGGCTAGGGGCCACAACCTAACGATCGACCAAACCTCCCTCAAGCAAGCGCTCAAAGTGGCGCAAAGCATGAAGCGGATCAAAGTGACCATGGGCCACGGGGCACCCGTCACCGGCATCCTTGGTTACATCGATAATTTTTTAATCAAAGGCGACCGCCTGCTTGGCGATCTAAACCTCTTTAACACTAATGAGGCGCAGTTTGTCGAGCAGCTGGCCCAAGTACTGCCCGAAGGCTTTGGCATATCCCTTACCTTTAGCGGTGTGCCGGAGATCATGGGTGCGGAACGATTTGCCCGGGTGACTGAGATCTATGACTGCTCAATCGTTTCTGAGCCTGCAGCTAACCCGGCTGGCATGTTCAGTGCCTTCTGCGCAGTTGACATGCAAAAACTTCAAATGAACGAAGCACCCGTCGAAGTTAAAAAGGAGCTGAGCGAGCCGACCGTAGAAGCCGCACCTGCATCCGCTCCTATCGTCGAAACCGCTCCTGCTCCCATCGAAGCAAAGGCCGCACTGGCCGAAATGCCCGAAGAGAAAAAGGACGAACAGAAGATGGCTGAGCCTACTCTGACCGACATCGCAGGCATGTTAAGCAAACTAATCGGCATGCTGACCCCCAAGACCCAAGAGACCGAAAAGGGCGAAGATGACGAGGAGATGACTTACAAAAAAGAAGAGATGGCTAAAGCCAACGACAAGACGGTGACCACTTTGGAAAAAGCCAAGGCCGACGCTGCTGGCGCAGTGGCGGTTCCCGCTGAATCGAG